>Ga0123342_1000507_pt1 | contig 61535 bp, 23 predicted proteins | sample Turbeawhitnodule_FD_89960 | JGI IMG/M metagenome (GOLD analysis project Ga0123342, IMG submission 89960) | Root nodule microbial communities of legume samples collected from Mexico - Turtle bean Mexico white nodule | ecosystem: Host-associated > Plants > Roots > Nodule | place: Mexico: Nepantla... | reverse complement strand
TATACGTTATATATAAAATAATTTTTTTTTTTTTTATATTTTTATAGAAAATATAAATATATATATTTTTTTATAAAATACATATATATATATATATATATATATATATATATATATATATATATATATATATATATATATCCGTACTGGTAAAGTTGTCCATTTTCTTTCTGATATATGGGAGTACTGATGAGACTATTAAGGGTTATCTAGGTCTTGTCACTTGTGGATGTATTTTCCGTGAGAGTATGGAGAAATTTATTGGACTTTTATCTGCGTTTCTTTGGTTGCTGGATTTTATGGAGTTATATATGCTTTGGAGGAAGCTCAAAAGTTGGAACTTACTAATGTCTGACTGGAATATGACTCTGCCTTAGTTTATGTTGCGTTTAGTACTATGACAAATATTCATTGGATGTTTCGTAATATTAGGTTTAAGGTTAATATATTTCTCATGAAGAAAATGCGTGTGTGATAAGTTGGTTAATTTATGATTTATTCATAGAGAATCCTTTCATTGGTATAGTAGACTTTCGTTTAGTGTGTTATTAGATTCTTTATTAATATGTATAGTTTACTTATGTATCATTTTTGTTAATCTTTCATATTTTTATATTTTTTTTAATAATATTTTTTTATGTGATAATAAATAATAATTATTATTTAAGGTGTCAACCTGATGTAAAGTAGCATAAAGATACCTCATATATAAATCGTCTGAATTGGTTTTGCACCATCATTGTCGATCTTGCGGTGGAGGTTTGTTTAAAGAAGAAAAATAAGGTTAGATGTTCTTGAAAATGAGCATAAAAACAATATTGTAATTAAATGTGTACGGCATGGCCCAGTGACGTCCTAATACTACCTGCGTCTAGTACAGGCTTAGGATCACCATAAAAATCAGTAGGGCTGCTGCTCCCACTGCATAAATACGCTCAAATCTTTTTCTAGATTTCTTTTAATACAAGCTTCAACTAAATGCACAAAATCTTTGCTTCCACCCCCACCCACCAATCAATTACAACTTACAACCGCTGTTAAGATAATAACAATCACGAAACACTCCACAGATATATACAAATGGAAAATAAATTCTAAAAATTTCTATCCATTGTCGGATTTTCCAAAATATGCATATATGATTAGATCTAAACAGAAGGAAACAGGTAATAAAATTTTAAATGTCTATTGTTTCCTTAAATATGCTATCTTTAACTCATTACAAGAAACTCAATTAAGTTTAAAAATGAAATTTGTAAGCTTCTAAAAAATTAATCAAATTCAATTATATGTATAAATGAAGTGGATTTGGAAATTGGGAAATTGGTTGTACTGTTATTTTTGTTGAGTATATTTGTAAAAAAATGCATGAAGAAAAAAACGAGAATGAGAAAAAAGAAACACTATAAATTGAAAAGATAGGTCTGGAACATGTAATGAGTGATTTATGCATTTATCTTTATATGGTCGAAGGATATGTATATGGTGACGTAAATAAAAGTTATTAATTTACACCACGCAAAGTCTGTATGATATATTTGTGAAAATTTGGTCTTAAACTATTATATAGATATAATCTGTTAAGGTTTTATATATAATTTATTAGAGTCATTTACTTGATATGTCTTCCTATCTCATGTGTATTGCTTTAATACTTAGGTTAGTCATTAATCACATTTGATATGATACGGACCACTTGACTCTCATTGGAAGTTGTAAGTGTGACTTTCATAAATAGTATATTTTTACAATTTGTTTTCATTAAAAAAAAAATATAAATATGATTACCTTACGTCCCAAACTGAAACATAACCTAATAAAAAGTTAATACAAACAAATATTTATATAAAAAGTATATTAACTTGTACAACTTTAAAATAAATTTATTTTAGTTTTTAAATTACATAATTATTTTAAGATCTTTATTTCTATCACATTAATGTTTTTAATTTTCCAATTAAATTAATTTATTTTTCCTACATTAAAAAAAAATCACTATTCAGTTTCTTCTCTTTTCTTTTTCTTTTCCTTTCCCATTCTAACCTTCATCCACCCTTTCAAGAGTATCTCCTAAAGTTAGGCGAAAAAAGTTTATGATATAATGTCTACTTATTAATTTAAGGACATAGATCATAATTTAATTGCCTCAAAATTTAGTACTTAGTCAGTGTTTGGATCTGGGTGATTATTGTTCACTCAAATTAAAAAACAAGAAGGAAACATTGTATTTGCATCTAGAGATTGTTAAAGGAAGAGGAAAGATAAAGAAAGTGAAAAATATTTCTTTTAGCTTTTATCATATTATCCTTTACCTATTATCCCATATGTCAAATTAATTTTGTTATCAATTTTTAAATGCAAAGACACATGTGTAAAGTTACGTTTTTATCAATTAAAAAAATACAATTTCAATCACTCATTATATCATTCACAAAATTTTATAAATTTTTTCTACACTTTTAATCTCCTTGTTTTAATCCAAACACACTATTTTTCTTTAACTTTTCCTTCGTATCATCTTAAGTCCATCCTCTCATTTCATTTCTGTTCACTAATTTAAACAAAGCATATGTTTTAATAACAAATAAAAGTTGCAATGAGTAGGAAGATAATGTGGCAGTTTCACCACTCGATTTTGGCAGTTGTAACAGATGAGGATCATAAATTTGTGATTTTATATTTAACAGTTTATAATATCCCACTTTTGCTGGAAAATCATGCATAAATGGTGAGAAAAATACATGAGGAGTAATTGCGCGCAGTAATTTTAATCTACTAATAATGAGCTGTTAATGATTGTTTTTAAAAAATAATGAGTTGTCAATGATTGTTTTTAATAAATAATGAGTAATTGAAGAATAAATTGTGTTTATGAGACGATAATATTATAAATAGGAAAGTGATATTTAAAATATTTTAATTTATTGAAGAGGGATAAGTTCACATTGTGCATGTGAAGTTAGCACAGTAACTGGCAATTTGAATGAAGAGCAGCAGTAAAACGGAGAATGGCGTGATGGACAGTATGACAGTTTCCCTTTCTCACATGAAATATGCATGTGCATCCCATCCCACATGATAACTGTTGATGTGCATCATGGCTGGGACCGAACCCATTGAAGAGGGAGAGTGTAAAAAGGGTAATGATTACGAATGGGGGAGATGATGGGAAGCGTCTTTTTTCCACAATTAATAAATAAAATAAATTAATTAATAGGAAAACAAAACACCTCCACAGTACTGCGCAGCCATAGCCGCCATTTCCTCTTTCCTTTCTTTCTTTCTCCCTTCTCCTACTTTTTGCTGCTCATTATTGCTTTTGTTAAATTCATTTATTTTCCTTTATTATTAGCAAACTATACAGTGCAGAAGAGAAAAAGGCAAAGTGAACAAATAAAGGAGAGAGAGAGAGCAGATAAAGACATATTCTTATTAAATTAAAATTAAACCCCGGAATTAAATAGCGGAAGTGGTGCGGATTGTGGGAATAGAAGGTGTGAGTGATTAAAAAAACGGCAAGAGAAAAAGGTGAAAGGATCAGATATTTAAAGGGCCGTTAGAGAATTTGGATTTGTACCTCAAGCAATGAGAGTGAGAGGATGAAGCATCTCACACACCACAGCCTTGTTCATTGGCTCACCTCACTAATTCACTAACGCTCTTTTCCCTCTCTTAATATTTTATTATACAACTACTCCAGTTGGCTAATTGGTCCCAGAAGACACTGATCTCCGTTACGAAACGTTCAGACTCTGGTTTTATGGAAGGGTTTCTCAGGTTTTAAGCTTCTGTTACTAGCAAACAAGCCCGGATAATCGGTCTCGAAACAGCTGCAATTTCCTCACTCTCATAGCTTTAGCGCCCGGTCCCCTCTATATAAAGGGAGGTTAAGCTAAGCTTTCCTCACTCACTCAGACTCACTCACTCACTCTGATATTGTGAGGGGAGAAGAGTTAGCGTTTGGTTTTTCTCCAACCATGCTGGTTGTGACTGTGAGAGAGTTCGACCCAAATAAAGACACAGAGAGAGTAGAAGCGGTTGAAAGAATATGTGAGGTTGGACCCAGTGGGAAGCTTTCTCTCTTCACCGACCTCCACGGTGACCCTATTTGCAGGGTCCGCAACTCACCTACTTTCCTCATGCTGGTATAATTATCTCATTCTCAACTATAATCAACGTCTTTTCTTTCTTTTCTTTTTCTTTTCTTTTCTTTTCTTTTATCCCCCTCTTTCCCCCTTCCTTTTCCTTTCCTGTCGTCGCCAGTGAGCAAGCATCCACCCCAAAAATCCTTTTAACTATTTTCACGCAAAAGTCTTTCTCACCAACTTTTCAAGCCTGCACAAATCAACCAACCTTATGCGTACATAAATAAATAACAATTCATCCTTAATTTGTCTTTATCAGGTAGCCGAAATTGGGCAAGAGACAGTGGGAATGATAAGGGGTTGCATCAAAACCGTTACATGCGGAAAGAAGCTCCACAGGCATGGAAAGAATAGCACCGAACCTGGTTCCAAACAGGTCCCTGTCTACACCAAACTGGCCTACATATTAGGCCTCCGGGTTTCTCCACACCACAGGTATCTTGTTTACTTTCACTCGCTCACTAGCTCACTCGTTATGCTATTATGAAGAGTGTGGGTTTTGATTGGGTGTGTGGGCGTGCAGGAGAATGGGAATAGGGTTGAAGCTGGTGCAGAGAGTGGAGGAGTGGTTCAGAGAGAATGGAGCGGAGTACGCTTACATGGCAACAGAAAAGGACAACGTGGCATCCGTTAAGCTCTTCACCGACAAATGCGGCTACTCAAAGTTTCGCAGCCCCTGCATCCTCGTCAACCCCGTTTTCGCTCACGCACTCACACCCTCTTCCAACTTCTCCATAATACAACTTGCTCCAAATGACGCCGAGTTGCTCTACCGCACCAAGTTCGCCACAACCGAGTTCTTCCCGCGCGACGTCGACTCCATCCTCACTAACCACCTCAGTCTCGGCACCTTCCTCGCCGTTCCGCGCGGCTCATACTCTCCCGACACGTGGCCCGGTTTACCCCGCTTTCTCGCGGACCCACCCTCCTCCTGGGCCCTCCTCAGCGTGTGGAACTGCAAGGACGTGTTCACGCTCCAGGTGAGGGGCGCGTCGCGCGTGAAGAAGGCCCTCGCCAAGACCACTCGCCTCCTCGACCGCGCCTTCCCCTGGCTGCGCCTTCCCTCCATCCCCAACCTCTTCCAGCCATTTGGGTTTCACTTTTTGTACGGGCTCGGAGGGGAGGGCCCACAGGCCCAGAAGATGGTGAGGGCTTTGTGCGCCTTCGCTCATAACCTCGCCAAGGATGGTGGCTGCCAGGTGGTGGCCACTGAGGTTTCAGGTCTGGAACCCCTACGCTGCGGCATCCCACACTGGAAGATGCTGTCTTGCGAAGAGGATTTGTGGTGCATCAAGAGACTCGGGGAAGATTACAGCGATGGTTCTGTTGGTGATTGGACCAAATCCCCTCCCGGATTCTCAATTTTTGTTGATCCCAGAGAGATCTAATTTTAATTAACAACATCCACATCAACTCATTATTACTACATTAGTAATTACAGTCACAGACACCTATCCTTTTCACCAAGCAAGCAAAAAATTTCTTAGTTTTATAATGTAGTAGAGGAGGACTGAATATCCTACTTGTTTTTTTTTTTATATATAATTTTGTAAATGGTAGTAAAATGGATGTGGCTTTTTAAATCCCTTGAACAAAACCTGGTGGTTGTTATTTTGGGGTGTGGCGGTGTTGTGTTGTGTTGTGTTGTTGTTGTTCCGGTAGATTTGAATATCGAAGAGTGAGAGAATGAGATGTTGATGCGTGAGGTGATGTGTGAATCCGAATATCCATTTGGGATTGTGCATGTGGTGAGGCTTTTGTTAAAGGAGAAGGGAAGGTTTGTTATACTACATTTTGACGTCCTTGATAGTAATATGCCGCGGGTGGGGACCTTAACTTTGTTTTATTGGGTTCCTAGTATCTTTCTTATTGAGGGTAGTGGGAATCAAATGGCGCCCATTAAGTTCCAGTGTAAGCCTCCTAATATAGGCAATTAGCCTTTTCCTTAACCCCATCCAGAGAAAAAAAACATTACTTGGACACATAGATTCATCATGGGACATACGCTGTCTCGTATCTACTACCTCTATCAACATTCCAGGTGTTTCTTAACTCATCATTTCCCTTCCAGGAATTCCATCAAACCTCCTCTCAGCCCTTTTTTTTCTTCCTCATTTTCGCTAATGGAGATTATGTTTTTTTTTTCTCATCATTATTTCAATCATAGTTTCAATACAAGCTCTTTTTATCATAGTTTAATCACCAGTTATTAACAAAAAACCGTACAGGCATTCATTTTTATTTTAATAATGCTGCAAAGGCTCTGTACTTGCTGAGGAAACTTGTACACGAGTCCATAATAAAGGTAAGCAGAAACTTTAGCAAATTTACCTTTTCTCATCTGTACAAAAACATCTAACCTTGTTTTCACGCCATATTTGGTTATAACAATAAATGCATCCTTAGCTTCACATAAAAGAGGAGGCTTTGGGGAGTAAAAGAGACTCTTTTTGAACAGCACCATAAAAAATATTAAACAACCCTCAACAAATAATGATTTTTTTAAAAAACCCATCAACTAAAAATTACCAGGAGATGTGCAGGTAAAATTTGCGGCTGAGGTATGTGTAGCACCTACCTTCGTTTTAATTGAAAGTGTGGTTTTTATGGTTAGTGTTCGAAATTTGGACTTAAGTCTCTAAAATTTGGAGCTTGAAGTTGGAGCTTAAGTTAATTTTAAAACAGATGTGAAATAATTAGTAATTAATATAGTGAATAGGGACTGGAATTACGCGTGATTACAACAGAAAAAGAGAAGAGGATAAAAACAAAATAAGATAAAAGGAGAGCCAGAAAGAAAAAAAATGATAGACTGAATGGTAAGTTATAAAGCATATAAAACTTCTGGTTTCAGTGCCTATCTTTATAATCATAGAAAGGTTTCTTTATCAAGATAAATAATTTTTTTCATTCAAAACACATGATACCCTATTTTGTTGTATTCTATTCAAAACATGGTCTCATTGTTTCTTGCTTTTTTTTTCCCTGTATATGATGTCCTGTGTCTGCTCATTTACTAAGAGCAAGACACAACATGATGTTTTTTTATGTACTATTTTTCATTTGTGCTTCGTGTGTAGTTAAATTAATCTATTTAAAGTTCAAATGCAAGTGTATCAGAAAAAGATGAGGGGGAAATGTGTGAGAGAGAATGTGGTGGTTTCTTTAAGTTGACCTTTATAATGATCACTCGCTCTCAATTTGATTCCGTTTCCTTTTGTGGCTGTAGATTGGGCCTTTTGTGAACTGCACGTTTTGGGATAGTGACATATGAAAACAAGCCATAGTTCAATAATACGAGGAAAGATGAACTTTTTATATTTTTTGGTCTGCAGTGCCTTTTTTTTTATATCGGGAGTGTATGTGTCTATTTTTTAAGTTTTACCATTTGACATTAAAAAAATACCATTGTACATAAATTTTTATATTTATTTTTTATCCATTTTTTCACATAAATATCTCAAAATAAAAGAAGACACATTTTTGGTATTTTAATCGAATTCAATAAAAATACAAAATCTATCTAAATGACTTATAATCGAAAAATATAGAAAACTTTTGGAATTCTTTTTTCTAAAAACAGTTCGATTTGCAATTTGAATATTCAAAACCAACTCAAATTTCAACATATCTTCAATATATTTATTATTAAAGAGTTGTTTGGTTTGCTACACAAATTTAATATTAATTTCGTGTTTCTTGACTCGAATTCCACACTCTCACTTGGAGACACCATCAATTTCACTTTTTCAGTTGACTTTGTGTGTTTAATGTTTTTTTCTTTCAAATTGAATTAAACTAAATCGTATATATCTTTAATGTTAGGTTTTGATATACTTTTAACAAAAAATCGAACCAAATTGTATCACAAATTCTATTTTCCTTTTTCACCAATCAATTTCCATAATTTGAAATTCAAAAGTTATGTTTGAAAAGGGTGATTTGTAAATGAACTTTAAATGATATCTTAGCATAATTTATATAAAAAGAATTTAAAACAAAAAAATATACTGTTTTTTAATTCAATGTTTGCCATTTCTTTTCGTTAAATAAATTAAAATATATTATATTAGAACCGGTATATCTATTATATATGTATAACGATATGTATTTATAATTATTATATGTATTTAATATTCAATTAATAATATAATTTATATTTATGTCTCACAATAAATACATCTAATATATTAAATAAAAAAAGTTACTGATGTATATTATTATATGAATTAATATTAACAAAATTATATTTTATTTATACAGTTATTTTAAAAATTATATAAGCTTTGTAAAACTAATATTATGATTCAAATTTGAATTACCGTTATAATTTAAACATATATGTTAAAATTATACCAAGATAGAGTGTTTAATCTATACCGTTGAAACTAATTAAGCATCCATTTAGAATAAGTGATAAGACAACTAGGTGAAATAGTAAACAACATGTTACAGCAAAATATGATAGTTTTTCTATCTTATCTTATATATTTGTTTTTAAAAAAACTCTTAACTATAAAAGAGATCATTACGAATATAATTTAATTTTTTAATTATATAAGTTAGATTTAAAAATAAAAATTTAGTGTATGGTATCATAGCGGATTGATCCTTCTTTGTTTTAGTTCCTCTTCCTTTATCTCTTCTTACTTTATCTTATCTGTTTTGTTCTGTTTTTTCTTATATGTCTTTGTTTTTTTTTTACCAAGAAGCATGGATCCGAAGAAAATTTAGGGATGGTTCTTCTCACTCCTACTCTAAATGGCACAAACTATTATAATTGAATTTGTGGCATGAAACAAAGATGGTTGTCCAAAAACAAGATTAAGTTTATCTATGGTGACATCCAAGGATTGACAAGAACTAATCTTGATTATGATGCTTGTGAGAGATGCAATATGACATGGTAGTGATTTCATGGATTACAAACGTTGAATGCTCAGATTGTTCAAAGTACAATATACATCGACAATACTCAATAGTTGTGGAAAGATTTAAATGAAAGGTTTCCAAATGGAGACATTTTGATACATATGATATACTTCATTAAATTAATTCAATTAGACAAAGGGAAATGAACATTCTAGGCTACTATACAAATCTCAAGGTTTTATGAGAGGAGCTCAAATTAATGAGACTGATTTCTTCTTGCACGTGCAACATGAAATGCAACTGTGATGTTATTAAGATTATCACTAATTTTTAAGAATTAGAACAAGTGATATGTTTCTTGAAAGACTTGAAATGTTAAAACTCAAATTTTGCTTATGGAACCATTACCTAATATCAATTGTGTTTTTTTTCTCTTGTACTACAAGAAAGACAACTTAATGGAAATGGTTTTGGTGAATCTAAGATTCTTATTAACAACATCAACTCACATAAATGGAAGTTCCAAAACTGGTAACAACAATCATCATATTTCTTGGCTAGAACATTTGACGTCCATAGTGGGACATGTAAAATTAAACTTGTGCCACTTAAGTTATATTAAGAGATGTGAAGAATGTGAAGGTATAATTGCTATGGGTGGAGGATTTTCCAGAACATACTTTCTTCAAAGATCAATCCATATAGAGTTAGAAAGATAATCAAGAAAGAGCATATTGTTTGGAGAAGTTAGATGAGGAAATCATTCTCATGGCATGTAATGCAATAACATTATGAATTTATCACAATTAATTTTTTTAACTTTAAAGTTATTGTTTTGTTTGACTTCTCTAAAGAACATCCTTATAATGGGACAATAAATTCCATGGAACATTTTGCATAACTATATTAATGCAAAAATTGTGGACTATAACTTTTAAGATATTTTTTTTCCATAAATTATTAAATCCCCGACATATGAGAAAATGATAAATAATCGCTTTAAGAATTTTTATTCCAAGGATTCAATCTCCAACATACGAGGAAAGAACAAACACTCGCTCTAAGAATCTTTATCCTATGGATTATCAAATCCCTATATACAAAAAAAATTACAAAAAACAAAGTTTATAATTTATAAAGTGAAAAATAAATTATGAAGGTAATATTTTAAACATGAAAAAAGTAACAAACTTTTAAATATATTATCTTATTTAGGACATGAAATTGTTTATAATGTATAAGTTAAAAAGTGATAGGTATGATTTTGATCTATCTTAAACAAGTTTTGAATTAAATTTGAGAGGTTGTATAGTGATAAGTATAATTCCAACTTACTTTAAACAAGTATTCACTTATATTTGAGAAATCGTGTGATAATAGGTAAATTTCTAATCCATCTGATTGTTAAAAATTAATTAAAACTTTTAAATTTAGTTACTAATAAATAAATTGAGAAGTATCTCTCCCACATAAACTTAGAAGGATTTTATATAATCAAACTAGAAAATAAAGATATAATATGGATCAAAACATTATATGAGTAACTAAGATTAAAATAATAATTAATTAAAAATAAATAATAATATGAGAAAAACAATAGCAATGTCTATTTTATTTTTTTATCAAAAGTTATAAAATTTTAAAAATAAAACTAATAAAAACTAAGAGAAAGGGTCACATTGAGTGCTCTAAAAGAATCACCATATATATCTAAAATTGTTGATCAGCGACTTCAAATTTCACAGTTTTGTAAACTGGGTTACACCGACACTATAAAAATATCTGGATCCCATGGCATATCTAAAAACTAAAATTTTGTAGTGGTAGGTTTAAAGTTGCTGGAAATTTTAGCAGCTTTCATTAGATATATTGCTACTAATTCGGTTTGAAAGAAAATACGCAAGTGACTGAAATTTCTCCACGTCTTGCTACGGAAAAGTGAAGAGTACGTGATGAGTTGGCTGACTTATCTTTGCATTAGCACCAGTGTTTTTCCAACGGAGAGCCTCTGTACCAACATTTTCTTTGCAGTAAGATTTAGCCATTCATCACATTCTCCTTTTTATTCATTATTATATCACAATAATCAATAAATGGTCCTCATTTTTGCATCATGGAACGACAAAAAAAGTTTCTATTCTTTATCCAATAATTAAATTGCCAACATGTACAGCATTCTCTAATTGGGATTATGGGTGGAAATATCAGGTAAAGTTCGAACTTCTTTAGTCTTCATTGCTTGGTTTATATGTCCAAAATTTTCTCCTACTTTGCTTTTTTTAATTAAGTTTGATAAGATAAGATACATATTGCAACGATATTCGACAAAAGAAAGCTCTACGAAGCAGGAAAGTGATTGCCAGTAAGTTAATCCCATAGAGTTTGAAATATTTTTAATTATAAAAATTCCACTTTAATTTTTTTTAAAGTTTTTAAGTCTAGCATAGAATTAGTAAAAAGAGATTTTCATTATTGTTACCTTTTTATGGAAATATTTGGAAACCGAAAATAAAATGAAAATACTGATGCTTTTATAATTAAAATCAAGATAAAAATAAATAGGTTTGTTTTTATGGTAGGATAAAGGAAACATAAAATAGTGCCAATATTGTGAAATTTAATTCTAGGATATACATATGAAAAAAAAAATGTATTAGGTGAGAAAAAAAATCTTCCTTGATGGTATTTTTATGAAGATTCGTTCCAACGTGGCCCAAGGGAGTCTTAGATTATTGATTAAGGAGTAATCTTAGATTAATAATTATGGATCTATGAGTCGCATTAAAAAAGAGATAGAAAATATTGAATGGGTTAATTGGTGAGTTGTTGCCGTGAGTGTTTTTCTTCAATTGACTGGTTTGTTTTAAGTAAAAGGACAAATGGTGAGTTAAAGTCAAATTTGGGTGGCATTTATTTTGTTTTTTTCCAGTTACTTTTCATTTACAATAGTTAATAAGTGGGATGCTATAACAGTTAACATGCTTTTGGAGGACAAAGAACACTTTTTTTTCTCTAGCTACATTAAGGTAGGATTAGACTAATGTGACCATGTGTGTCGGGAAGTTAGTGTGTGACAATCACATTCTAGTTAAAATTATCCTTTAAAACATTCACTACATTGTTTATTTGTCCCAATCATGGATTTACTATTACTATTAAACTGCTATGAGATTACTTGGATGTTTCTATCTAACATTAGCAATAATAGGTGGAAGTCAATAGCATTACACTTTCCCGTTTGAAAGCACATAATTTAGAAAAGTGGCACGTCGTGAGGCTAATTGGAGCCATCTAAACGTTGTTTGATAATTATTATTTTATGAAAGAGTAGGAGAAAGAAAGTTAGACAATGAAATGATTTGGGCTTTGGCAAGAAAGATGAAAAAAGCCTAATTTAATAGCTCTGAAATAGGTTTAGCCTTATCCACTACGCAAAGTAGCGAACCTTACTGTACACCATTGCAAGCCCATGATTGTTCCCAAGGTATCTCTCTCTCTCTCTCTCTCACTCTTTTTTGGTCTAGTCTTATCAAGATTCTTATGCCTATGCATGTCACCTCACTGGACTACTTTACTCAAGTTATGATTTCTAATATTTTTACTGTTGAAGTTCTTCAACCATGTGGACTTTAGCTTGATTTAAGTTTTTTTTTCCCCCTTTCCTTGCATCACATCAAAGTTAAATGTAAGGATTTGACTTGTCACGTCACAATGTTAAAAGTTTTAAGTTGTAACAGGTAAATCAATGATTTTGAATTCTCCGATCTATCTCTCTCATATTAGGTTATCTTATCTAAGATTTTTGAGATTTCAGATTTACCATACCTAATACGTAATGTCTTTTATGTTTCAAGAACGGTAAATAATATGATAAATAGATTTTACATCCCATATTTGTGCTCAAATGTAATGAGGATCTAAAAGCTAGTAATATATTCAACCCAAACCTTACAACGTTTGGTTCTACTTCCCTTCCAACTCCTTTTCCCTTACAAAATTTGGCAGTCAACAACCAGTTTCAATAATCAAAACTATTTTTTTTAGCTGCATGCCAGCATTTGCTCACAGTTACATTGAACTGATTGAAATATCAGCTAAATGATGTCACTATCCTCTAACTCCCCATGTTACTTGGGTGAGATGATTATTCAATAACTGAATGGTGCTCTAAAGTCTCTAGACCATGGCCTAAGATAGTAAATGCTTTCCACTTCTGGATGGGGTAGATTTTGTTTTCCCTACAACAGTAGAAGCAGAGCTATCTGACGTATCAGAAACACTTAGCTCACCATTTCTTTCTTTGCTTCACCAAATCTATATCTTCTTTAACACGAGACCCTTTCCTTTTACTAGGCAGCAGGCATTCTCAGAGTATTGTCATTGCCATTTCTGATGGCCTCAATGGTTCCATGTGATAATTTTAGAGCATTAAGTTCCCCTTTACATTTCAATTACAACATCCCATTGCTATTCTGCGTTTGTTATAGTAGACCTAGAGCTCCCATGAGATTCTCTGCGAGAAAAGCATCTCACCCAGTTCAAAGATAACAACCTGGCATAACGACATGCATGATAAACCACTCGCTCCGCACACCATGCACGCAAGCCCCTGCAGACAACTTGGAAATGAGGTTAACTGGTTAAGGATTAATGTCAATTAGACTCTTGGATTCTTAATAACAGATAGGGTGAGTTAAGATAGTCCATTCGAATATCTCCTTATAATAAGTAATATGAAGATAACATGTCTAAATGCTGTAATGCAGTAATTCTCTATTTAAGTTTCATTATTATTAGCATATTAGAATATCTCCTTAGAGAAGTAATACGAAGAAGGTAGCATATATCTAAATGTAGCAATGCATTAATTGAGTTTCCAGCTTATTGGTGCTTAAAAAGTAAAACTTAAGCAACCATAATTGATCAGATGTATATATACTATATAATACATAGTTCACGCAGAGCTTATAGGCTAAGTTAAAGTACAAGGGGTTTTACCTTTAAATACTTGTCAATTGCACGATAAAGGCATCATGAGATACTCTGGAAAGCTTGATACTAGTTCAGCAAAATTAACAAATTTTGAAAGAGGTAAATTAGGATCACATGCAATCTCAGCAAGGTATCTACTGAAATTCATCTTCCAACAGAGAATCTGTCAGAACATGTTGATCACACTATACAAACTCTTCTACTGGCCTATGCATATATCAATATAAAAAGTTGTGTTACCAACTGGGGCACAAATTAATAAATTAGAGAACATAGTCTCCTCAAGGCACATAACTATTATCCTAATCACTTCAGATTTTACCAACTCTTCAAATTTCAACAGAATAGTTACCTTTAATAACTTCACAAGAAATTGAGAGAGACTCTTCACAGTAATATTTGGATTATGGTCTCCAATTATAATCTATTCTGTGCAATATCTTCTAGGATCACCACCCTTCTTGAAGCTAGACATCCAGTTTTGAGGCATAAACTTTTAGACTTCTCCAATTACGGCAACAGAAACATTGCCTGTTGGTTAAATGTTGGGATAACATTAATAAAGATGAAAATTATGTGACAGTCATGCTTTCAATCATTTAAAATTAATTATGTATAATTTTTTAAAATTTATGATAACATGCATATTTTATTCATTTATATCTAAATTGTTATGGATGAATGTTTTTAAACATAGTAGTATAAGCTTAAAAACAAAACATACTCAACTTTTCCAACCTTTTAACAACTTTTAATCCCCTTTAAACATAAAGTACATATTTACGTGTGAGCATAATCATTCTTCATCCTCCACATTTTGGTAGACTCTTGCTCTTTCTTTAATAGAACATATTCCCCTTAATCTTCCAATCAATTTTTTGTCCTTCAAGTTTCTCTGTTTTTGTTAATCAGATTCATGACATCAACTATTGTCACCAAATTATTGTGTTATTTTTTCCTATTGCATCTCTACTTATTAATACTTCTTATGTCTTTCATCCCCTCCTTGTTAGGAATAAGCTCTTAGCCTAGCACATGCCTAATTGATTTATCATAGTATCTCATATCTTGGATTCCAATAAATAATTATTAATAGAGACTTACATTTGAGTTTGGTGCATTTTTCTTCTCTTCTACACTTATAAATGATTGAAAAGAGAACATGCAATGTCACATCTAATAAATCTCCTCCTTATTGTCTAGAATTTCAAGTCTCCCACGTCTAAATTTAGACTTTAAATTCATATTCTTCATCATTGTCATTGTTCATGGCTAAATCTCACCTCTAGCGTGGAAAATTATACATTTCTCCACTCCATTATCACTTTATTGTCTTATCAAGAGTTAACTCATTGTATTGACAAAAATATTTTTCCTTAAGAATGGATATCAAACTCAGAATGGATATCAAACTCAGAACTATCTGTTCTAAAATCTCAAGTATAATATTAACTAAATATAAAAAGATGTTTCAAAGTTTATTTGAAAGTTTGTATTGTGAATTTGTAAGAAATTAAATAAAAAGCAAAGTAAATAATTTCAATTGAGAAAATTGGAATTGAGATTAATCTTTCTCACTCGTCTGTATTTTAATAAATAAAAACATATAACATTCTAACTTGGTTGACATTGATGCACATATCGATTTCTCGCATACAAAATTATTAAAATTATCTCCTAATTATCGATTTCTTGCATATTTATAGAAACTTTCTTATTATTACAAACATATGTTATAAAATAATTAAAATTTCAAATCTTTTCCTAGTATTCAAATATGTTAAGCATTATCATTTAAATCAGATGCTTAAAAGTACTATCCAATCAAATATAAGGATCAAAATCAAGAATAAAGATTCAAAGTTTAAGAATAAAATGACAATACCAATATCACCTCAATACATAATAAGAGTTTGAATAAATTACTCACAATCCCAGAGGGAAGACTTCACCACACATATTGTCTATTACAAGCATGGAAAACAAAAAAAAAGATTAAAAGTGTTTCTCCTTAACGATTGTCTCCTCTAAGATTTTTTTTATCTCTTATTATCCTCCCTCCTTGGTCCTAGGGTTCTGCCTCACGACTTCTATTCAACCATATTTTATGTAGGTTAAATGACATCTTGTTTAAGCGAGATATTACTTCTTAAGTGAGTTTCACGAGAAAAAGTCAAACTTCACTGAAGTGAACTCGCTTAAGCGAGCCTTGGACGAGTCGTGGATGAGTTTGTAATTTATAAAGTATTTATTTAAAGAAAGAAAAATATTTCTGATTGTAAAATATGAAAGATATTATAATCTGGGTGGTGTAAAATAGAAAAAAAAAACATTTTCGGATTCTGAAATATATTTTTTTAAGGACAAAATAATCTTTTTAAATAACTTATATATGGTGGTGAGAAATCATGGTGTTGCACGAACAAACAGCCTATTAGATACTGTTAATTTTCTTTTACGGTGGTGGACTAACTCATAAGGTGGGCTCTAATAAATTTATTGTAAATTTAAAACCAGTTAGCCTTTGTTCACTTCAAGATTTTTCAATCCTATGGGATATTTTTTTGGATATTTTACAATTTTCTTCATCATCTCTGATTTATTCTGGAATAGGTTTTCTAAAATTTTATTTTTATATTTGGAAAATCCATTCTGGACGAATATGCGGTGATAGGAGAAATTTGTGGATTCTTGAGTGCAATTTCTTTTTATGTGAAACCTTTGATTATGTGATTGGTCTCACAAGAACAAAGTCTAAATGAGGTAAGACGAGTCATTTTAACTTTACTAAAAGACAAGGTTAAGAGACATTCAGAACTGAAACAATATGCAAAACAACTTGCTCAAAACTGACCGCCATTAAAACCATGCTAAATTTTTATTTATTATTATCATAGATATTTTCTTGTCTTTGTTGGTTCCAATGACTTATTTAGACACGAATTTGGTCGTTTAAATAAGTATACAATTGAAGATATTAACCATACATTTCTTGACTTTTGAAACTAATCCTTACTATTTTAATCTAGCTCTTCCTACGAGCTGATTGTGTCTAGAGAACCAGATGAGCACACCATTGTCGCTTAAGACATAGTTTGTGTTCTTATCGGAAATTAAATGAACTCACGAGTTCCTATCGAAAAAGAAATGAACTTAGGAGTGTAAGTGGGTGATGACAGGATGTTCCTCAAGAAACAAGTTTTGAGTTGGTGTTTGAGAAAGTGGACTATCCGATACTTAAGTTACTATGAGGGCAAAGATAGCTAGTTCTTAACTATACCATACAAAATAGATTGTACTTTCTGGAGAGTGAGTATTTATAGATTCGTTATGTAGTATTTTCTGAATTGATGTTTGTAAACCCCTTGAATTAGTTATGTAACTGCTACTTAATGTTCCATAAATAATCACTCATGATTTTAAGACTTAATGATTATATTGTTTTACTTCATGATCATTAATGACAAGTAACAGTTCATTTACGAAATCAGGTAATCAATTGGAACTATTAGTCATCCCAGACCTGGGGCGGGCAGGTAGAGTTTGTAAGGTAATAGAGAAAAGTGACTTCAAAATTTGAACTTGGACGACTCGTTGCAAACTACGGTTGAACCAGGATTTCGTACCAAGCACAAACGTACTACATTCAAGAGAAATTGTAAATGATTTCAGTTGTAACACCAAAATAAATTTGATTTCTCAGATCTCTCAAAAGGTATCGTATCTCAGATGTATGGAAAATTCAAATTTATCACACCTAGTGTCTCCTATGTGTTTAAATAATGGTGAATATTAAGTTCAACAAGTTTCACAGTCCATATCAGTGCTCAAATGAACATTAATCACGGATCAAACTAAGTAATTATCACAACACAAGCTTTCAAACTCTCGGCGCCTTCCTTATCTGATTCGTTCTAGATGTCTCTCTCTTCCCTTTAAAACTAAGGTTACAAATTTAGCACGTCACAAACCAGTCTCTAATAATCAAAACTGGGTCACTCACTTCTAGAGCTCACACCTAACCTAATATTAGTAATGGCTGAATAGAAGTTGCATCCCAAGAGGCATGATACAAACCCCAATTAACAAGTAGTTTTGGTGCTTCATTTTTTTCCCACTTGCCAACATTTGCTCGCAGTTACATTGACCTGACCGAAGTATCAGGTGGAAGATGTCAGTATCCTCTAACTCCTGATGCTACTTGAGTGAGATGATTATACAAACTAAATGGAGCTCTAAAGTATGCAGAACATTGGCTAAGATACTGAATGCCTCCTGCTTCTAGATGGGGTCGATTTTGTTTCCTCTACAACTGTTGAAGCAGGACTCTCTGATGTATCAGAGCTAGTTAGCTCACCACTTTTTTCTTTGCTTGACCAAATCTTTGACATTATCTTCTTTGACATGAGACCTTTCATTTTACTAGCAGCAACATTCTCAGCATTGCCTTTACCACAATTATTGTTGTTTCCACCGCTGGCCCCATTGATTCCACCTGATAATTTTAGTGCATCAAGTTCTCCTTTTAGAGATTTTAAGTCTTCAATTGTTCCCACAGCATCCCATTCCTCTTCTGTGTTTGTTATAGTAGACCTTGAGCTCCCATGAGATCCACCAGGAAGAAAGGCCCTGATAGACCCGGAATGATCAGGTGTGCTGTTGCCTCCTGAAGATGTCGTAGCTCTCAGCTGCTCAAAGAAGAGAACCTGCACAACAACACGCATGGGAAGCCGCTCGTTCTGCACAGCATGCATGCAAGCCTCAGGAGACAACTTTCTGCAGTTCATCAACCGACATATTCTTTTCTTTTCACTCTTACTAATTCCAGGATGCTCCTGCATGACATAGTACATTCAGTCAGCCTTGTAAATATGGTTAAGTTCAATGGGACCAATCCATATGTTTTCATATAATCAACGAGGGTAGCCAATTTCCAGGCTTTAAGTTGAAATAATATTACAAGACCTACATGAAAAATCATTACACTAAATAGCCAACAAAATTTAGAGAAGGGTATCTAACAGATAGTGTTAGTTAAGATGTCATTAGTTGGCCAGATGTAGTATAAAGCACTAATTGAGTTGCCAACTTGTTGATGTTTAAACTTTGGGTTTTGAAAAAAGAAAGAAAAACCTAGCAAAAGATACTTGGACAGATTTATGATTACAGGCTAATTTAAAGTATAAGGTATATTTACCTTTAAATACATGTCAATGGCACGATAAAGGCCATCATGAGATGCTCTAGGAAAGCTTGATACTAGTTCAGCAAGATTAACAAAATTTGGAAGAGGTAAATGGGGATCACGTGCAATCTCAGCAAGGTAGCCATCTACCAGTTTTGCTACCTTAGCCTTTGAAGTGTCCGAAACAATCCCGGGGCTTCTGATCTCCTGAAATTCATCTTCCAACAGAGAATCCAACTGAACATGTTGATCACATGCAACAAACTCTTCTACAAGCCTTTGCACAATATCCACATCAAAAATTGTGTCACCAACTGGGGCCCGAATTAATAAATCAGACACCTTAGCCTCCTCAAGGCACATACCTATTCTTCTAATCAATTCAGATCTGTCCAACTCTTCACATTCCAGCAGAATAGCAACCCTTAATAACTTCACCAAGAAACTGAAAGAGACACTGCCCACATCCACGGGTAATAATCGAATTATGGTCTCCAATAATAATCTATTCTTTACAGTATCTCCGCCTTGGACCACACCCTTGCTAAAGCCAGGCATCCTTCTTGAGGCATAAGCATTTAGAGATTCTCCAATTACAGCACCAGAAACATTGCCTTTGGTTAAAATTGTTGTTATAATCCGTTCATAGTGATCAAGTTGGAGCTCACATAGGTCCTCCACCCACCAGTCCTTTGGAACCAATTGTTGTTTCCTCACATTATTGAAGTGAGGATCATTACTATTTTCAGATGGTAGCTTTTTCCTGTTATAGGTATATGACCACTCCACCTTTGATGTATCGATTGAAACCTTGGTAGCTACAGAGTCAATGGCATGGCTCACTACTTTAAGTTCCTCAGACCATGGAAGAAGGGACATGGTAGTTTGAAGAACAATAATCGAGTCCTTCCAACTCCTGAAAATGCTCGAGTTGAGGAAGACTTCAATCTTATAGATAAGATTTCCTTTCTCAACAGTTTCATGCATCTCAAGATATTCTGCTGCACAGCGAGCTGCAACGACATTGTATGCATTAAGAGTGACTGTCATACCATAACAGAACTTGGCACATATTTCAAAAGCAGCAGGTCCGCCAGGAATGTCTTGGATATGGACTTCATCATTGTTTTCCTCGCTAGTGTTTGTAATCACCTTTTGAATGCGTGCACTTTTCGACAAAAGAGGAAACTGCATAAACAGAGAAGCTTAAGGTCATGATCAAAAGTAGAGAAGATTAGAAATACAAAGCATGTGTATTTCAGTGTAGCAAAGTAGGCAAAGTTGTTATGAAATCGAATTAACTGTTTTTGACAGACTGCTAATCGCAATCCAAGTATCCAGCCTGGTCACCTAATTGGCTAAAAAACCCGAATTACATACTCAGACCCTACTTGAACTGGTCTTCATAGTATTAATCAAAATTTTCATGGTGTTAAAGAGCAAAGAACAGATTTCACTATGTTAGAACATCGTTTTACCACACATTTCCCCTTTCAATGAGTATTGACGTACGGGATTTATGACGAAGGTTATCCTTCATGTCCATAATCAGAACTTTATAATGGCAGGAATCAATTACAGACTTTCCCTTCTAATAAAGGGATCAAGAGATGCCTAATTCACATGAAAAATTAGCAGCTCATATGCCTGTGATGTGACCTATATTTAAGATTGCCATATCAACTCAACCTCAGATGGAATCTTACCTTGTGGAGATAAAATTTTACATTTCCAACATTAACTACTATGTCAGTTGCCAACTCAGTTGCCACATACCTGACAAAAATATGCTTCATATTAGTTTTAAATGAAATTAACAAATCAAAGACAAGAAACAAAAGAATATAAAGAAAAGATATTATAAGAAAATCTACTGAACATGCCACAGAAGAAAAAGATGCAATGCAGTTTATGCTATTTAAGATTCTCAAGCATACACTCTGGAAAGATTGTTATGTGTCTGTTTTTGTTCGTATTACTGCACTAATACCATGCATGCCTTTATGCTGTCCTTTGATAAAACAGGAAAAGTTAAGTAGAAGACTACAGAGTATATAGCATTTAAACGACAAAGGAAGCAATGACTAATATCACATCCAATTCACTATAACTGGAAAAAACAAAAAGAATTCAATTTGAAAATAATTGATTATATGAAAATGTAAGAGGATTGGCGTATCCTCAAATATCAAATATTTTTTGCAAAAATGAATTGAACCCATTAATAAACATCATTCGAAAAGTGAGTGAATACTATAGAGTATATATAGACTACATCATGTCAGTTAAATGACAAAGGGAGATATGTCGAATATTATATCCAAAAAAAGGTCACTGGAAAAAATTAAAAGAATTCAATTTGACATGAAATGATTATAAAAAATGTACAAGACTTCAAATGTATAAAACACAAAATTATGTAACTCTTAAATTATTATTATTATAAAAAAAAATCAATTCATTGGTAAATGAAATATACATTTTTAATTGTATATTTTTTATTCAATGTCCAAACACAGGGCATCTGACCAGAACTGCATACTAGTTCGACACTATTGACTGAAAATGGGAATCTGTCTTGTCAGATAAGAACATTTTTATTCCCTTGAAAATTAGAAAGGCTATGAGATATATAAAAACAAATAAAAAAAAGAAAAAAAAAATTAAGGATTTAAACCAAATCCATGTTCAATTCAATTAAGCAAGTCTATCACCATCTAATATAATGATATATGCATGAACAGCGAAGTATAGATCAAATCCAGTCTAAATCTGGAGTCACCATCTTCATGAGAGAAAATGATAGCCTCTAATTTTAAGAATAACACATAGGGAAGATTAAATTATCGGCCAATCTGTTTTCTTAGAGAAAAAGTCCAAAACTGATTGTTTTTTAAAGTTCATGAAAATTGAAGAGAAGTCCAGCAAGACAAAAATCATGAAACTACAACTGATTTTGTGCCTATAAAGATTGATTTGCTTTGCACAGAGTAGAATGAACTATTATCAGGAACCAATCCGAAAAAAAACCCAATACTGGGATTTAGAAGGAAATTAGTTTGAAAGCATCGACCACAAGAAGCCCAAAACACATACCCCCAAGCAAGAGCTAAACAAAGAGGAGAGAAAGGTAAATAAAGTAACTTGCATACACATCACATATGAAGCGATGTTCTAAGTAGAGAGATGAGATTGATTTTCATACCTGATATTATCGCCATCATTCTGAAAAGAATCTGGTTTAGATCCAAGTTTCATAAACTTCATCTTACCCAAAGGAAATGACTATGTTGCTCCTTTTCCCCCCTATGTTGCTCTACCTCTGAAAGACAGACCACCAACCCACAGTTTAGATTTGAAAAAAGAATGAGATAACTTGTTAGAATCCAGAGTGAGGAAAGGAGGATCAAATAGAAATATGGTATATTTCCTATTAAGACCGAATCTTTTTCACAAAACGAGGTAAGCGTGCCAAGAGAGTTTTTTAAATGTTTTTCTTTCGCTCACTTGACTTGGAAAGTGTCAAAGATAAGGTTACTTACTGCAATGGTAACAGTCCAAGTACCTCAGAAAAGAATGGCCATGTTAGCAGACATTGCTAACAGAAACAGACTATCTCAAACATAAAAACAATTCCTCAAAGACAAAATCAGAGACAACCCCACTTGCTCAAAACTGACACCACCGCCCCAACCATGATAAAATTATGTATTTGATTCTAGATATTTGGTTCATTTTCTTCTCTTTGTTGGTTCCAATAACTTATTTTGACACCAAGAGCTACACCTTTTCCTTTGCTAGCCACTTTTCAGCTTTGTCCCTCCTTTAAAGCTCAGCACCTGCCACAACACACAACATGTATGAATCAAGAGATGAAGCAGTAGAACATTTGCACCAATTTCTAAGAAATAAGTGGTGTTTTCAATGATCATTGCACATGTAAAATTGGCCTAGGAAAAAAAACCATTAATTCAAAGACTACATATAAGTGGACAACAACATTTTTCTGAGAATTTAAATCTAGAAAGCTTCATAGACATTAGAAATCAAGCTTCTTAATGATCAATTGTTTTCAATAAACCAAAAAAAAAAACAATCCGCAACAGGTTTTCATGTTCAGCTTAATACACACGATACACCAAAAAATAAAATAAAATCAGCAAAACAAAATCAAGCAGACCCAGGACAGAAATTGGCAAAAGTTTTTATTTTTTATATTTAAACCTTCAGACCTTTTATATAATGTAGCAAACTGTAATGAACAAAGAGAATGGATAGGGAAGAATATGAAGGGACAGGAAGAAATCTCAACAGAAACACAGTATACGTACCAGACCCTGAATTGTTCTTCTTCTCTTTCCTGTAATAAATATTGGAGAAACGAAAGTGGATTGCGTGACAAGTAGAGTAAAACAAGTAGAAGCAGATAACAAGAAAGGAAAGTGGTGGAGGCAAAGAGTCAGAGCTAATCAAAGAGATCTGAAATCAGAAGGCATGTATGTCTGCCTCTGCCAAGTAAGAAGAATCTAACATGGGGTGGCCACGACAACAAACACAAAGTTCAGTGCATGAGTGACACTATATCTTGAAAGAACAACCCCACATATCACACAAACTACCCAACCAAACCCAAAAGACTACCCTTCTAAAAGATAACTCGTTCCTCATCTTTGGCAGCCACCGCAGCTACACAAACACAAAAAGCCAACCATCATCACAGTACTCCTTCTTTCTCTCTCTCCCTCTCTCTTTCTCTTTGATCAAAACTTTTGGATCAACACCCTTGCCCCCACCACCACCACCCTTCTCTCCTTTCCCATTCTCTTCTCGTAGTCTCTTAAGCTACAAAACAAAAGCATTCACGAAATATGCAACAGTCCAAGTTGTCCATCTTTCATAGAAAATAAAATAAAAAAAAGTTTGGAAAGAAATAATAATTGATTTGTGACTTTAAAGTGAGGCTTTTAAAGTGAATAATAATAATAATGAACTTCTTTATTAGTAGTTCAGTTCTGGCTTGGAAGCAAGTAATAAAGTAAAGCAGGTTCTGTTAAAATGATGGCCCCTCACACCACTCTCTCTCTCTCTCCGTGTTTTCAGTGTCCGCTGTGTCAGTGTATGCATGCAGTGTGTACGCACGCTCATCTGACAGCAACCACTTTGTTGCTCTCTTCTCTTCGCCAAACACAAACGGCTTCGTCTCGGGACGTGAGGCAAACCAGAACCACCCAACAACTGTGACCTCTCCTCTTCGTTAACCAGAAAATGGTCTTTTATAATTTATTTTTTTTGTTTTAATAAAAAATACGGAAAAACAATTATATTCAATATTTTCAGGATTTATAAGAAAAATATATATTTTAATAAAAAATTAAGACGTTATTCAAAAATAAATAAATAATTTATTGTGTAAAAGGAAATAATCTTCCTTGTACTTTGATAACAATGAACAAGCTTTTAGAAAACGGTTCTATGTTTGGATATCCATTTGGGTAGTTCCAACACACTTTTTCCTTCACTAAATTTAGTTTGTCGTTATGTTTGGTGGTTCCTTCACTTTTTCGTTCACTAAAAGTAAATCTTTTACTTAAAATTTGTATGTTTAGATTAAAATTGTCAGACTTAAGTTCGGATATGTTTTATAAGTGTTTATAAAAAAAAAATATCGATGGTAACTTTCAAATGAACCTTAATTTATGTCAAATGTTCAAATCCTGTCATCCCTATCCTAACTATTATATACTTGTCATAGTGCCAACATACATTTAAAGAAATCAATCATATCACCTTTCTGAGTTTGTTAATGCAAGTTTGAAGACTGGAAACACTACATCAAACATAGCATAAATTGCTTTTCAAAGTTTATTTTCTATTCAGAATACTTATTCAACATCAACATCAAATAAAAGTATTTTTGTTAGGAATATTTAAACAAATTCCATTCTATCCACGCACTCTTAAACGAAAAATATTTGAAACATAAATATATTATTTACTAAAAAAAATTATTTATTAAGTTGAATATTATTTATAAACTAAAAAGTCATTTTTATCTTAATAATTTTTATTATTAATACAAATTTATAAAATAATTCTAATTTAATATGTAACACTAATTATCAAAGTTTTAATTACAAACTACTTTAATTTTAATTAATTATTAATTTAATTAAAAATTAGTTTAGAAACTGAAATAGCTACTAACTAAAATATTCTATATATTAATTTAAAAACTAATTTATAAATTTTTAAAACTAATTTTTTAAGTTTATAAAATAAGTTTTATTTTAAATTAGTTTATATTTAATTATGTTTTTGTAATAAACTCATTATTTTTATTAAACTCGAGTTTATAACATTTTTTAATCCAAATTTATGTTTACACACTTTAATTTTTAAAAAAAACATCGAAATTGTTAGAGTGTTAGTGATTACCACTATAAATGCATCAAATACAAAATTCTATAAACTTTCACAATATTAAGTAACTAGATCTTAATTACAATACAATTTAAAACATTGAAAAATAAATGATGATTCATCTTATTTTAACAGTGAGAGAAAAAACAGATATAAGTTTCATAAATTAACATCAAGTAATTATTTTCAAATGTAATACTAAATATAACTATTGTTTTTGTTATTTATATTATTTCAAAATTAAAATAAAAAAGGATAAAATCTTGATTATATAAAAACATTTAAGAAAATACGTTCAGTGTGGTTATTGGTCTTGGTGTTTTGTGGATGTGTAAATAAAAGAAAATATAATATTTTATTATTTAGAGAAAAAGATAGTTAGTATCGTTTACTATAAAAAAAAAAGATAAAATTAAAATTGAATGATTTTAAGTTACACATTTTGACGAGTAAAATAGGAAATAAGTAAGTTTATGATTGTTATATTGGTAATAGAGATTTTTATGAATCATGAGTATGGACGCTTATGGTTAGAAAGTAACTCTACCTTGATTTGTCATTTTTTTTCATCTTCTCATATTGTTTTATTAGGTTCTTAAATGAAGAGGAACATGAATGAAGTAATAGTACTATGAAATTCTCATTTAATATGAAAGTAATCATCATAACTTGTCAACTTTTTAAGTGACAATAGAGTTGCTTTTATATGGTTTAGTGATTTTCCTACTAGTCTCAGTTTAGACTTTTTTTTTATAATAGATATTAATTATCATATTTTTGCTTTATTTACTTGCATCCTTTGTGGGAATGTAGTTGTTTTTTTAGCAAGAAATTTATTTAATCTTCCATTTTTTTCTTTTATATATATATATATATATATATATATATATATATATATATATATAACACTTTTCATATAATGCCATATGGTTGTTAAATAGCTTATTTGAGAATGTTGATAATAATGATTAACATGTGAATCCTTAAAAAAAATGAGTAAGATAATGAATAAAGGCTTCTATAATTTATTTCTCTCTCTCTCACTCTGACAACATGACTTTTATGTCATGTGCTTTTATATCTCAATATTTCTCTTTAATCCAATTTTTTTTTCTATTTTTTTTTCATTTTTCATTAAAAAAACTAAAGCCAACTAAGTATAGTAAAAAATTAAATTATTAAAAAATATTTTAACGTTATTCCGACACTTAAATTAGAGAGTTTTTTTGAAGGAATTTTGTGGTTATAATATATGACACATAATATGCTAAGGTAGTTATAAATGTAGTGATTTTTACTTTTAATCTAAGTAATCTTTTTAAAACTTTTAATCCTGCACTATTCATCATCTATTTTATAGAAACTTAATGTTTTTATCTTAATAATGTCCGTACACGATGTAATATCTTGTTTTTATTCCCTGACGTTAGCTGAATTAAACAAATATTATAAATAACAAAAGAAAACAAAAAATAGATTTTAAATTGAACAATAGATTATAGTTACAGAAACATAAGAAATATTTAAAGTTTATATAGTATTATTTGATGGGAGGTAGACAAAGAGTAATAGTTAATTGTATCTGTTTTTGTGGCTGAATGATCTGAATTCTGGTATAGCAGTTTATGTAGTCCCTCTCCCAGTGGACAAATTGTGACCACAATGCATTCACATACCCTCACTCCCACATGCAATGTTTCAATCTACCATTGCCAATGTCAACAAAAATCAGTTAAAAGTAGAATATAATCGCTGTTTTATCATATCTTTTCCTCAACCACATCCCCCACGAGATAATGCTTAGTTCCTATTAATTTCCTCAACCATATTTAAGACAGTTTTATAGCATTATTTTTTTGTTAGATGTATTTGATATGGTACAGAAGTAAACATACTAAAATAAAAAAATTAAAATCTAGAAAAATTATTATATTTTTTGTTTCCCTAAAAGAAACTTATCAACCAATATAAGGTCTCTAATAAGCACAATGTTTTAGGTTGTGGTATAATATTTGGGAAGTAACTTGTTTTTAAAAGAACCAATACCCCTTTTTCATTTCTCCAACGTATTCACATGTCATAAGTGTGTTGATCCTTAAACGGAGTTGCACTAATATTACACTTCAATTTCCTCCACTTTTGGACCTGTTGAATTCCAATAGGGACAATTTGTTGCTTGTTGTGGTAAGATTTCCACTATTCAATAGTGCATTTTGCTTTGCCAACTCATCCAATTAATTCCTTTTCCAGTAAAGCCCCACCAAAAAGAGTTTATCATGCACTTTATCTCTTCACAATGGCATAAAAAAGTATTTATATAGTAATATGGACTTCACTAAACTTCTCAATCAACCTTGGATAGGTATATTTAACCCACCCCAGTGCTGAACTCTAATCTTTTTCTTCCTACCATAGACGATAACCCCAAATATTGTTGTGTGCCTAAGCATTTAGTGACTTGTAAAGTTGAGATAACATTATCCTTTGTGGTCTATAGCATATTAGAACGAAAGAAAATCTTAGACTTTCTCAGAGTTAACCTATAGCCATATCATATCTTCTCTAAATATCTTCCATACACATGTTTTCATCTTATCTAAAATATAAGAAACAATTGTCAACAAACAATAATTGTGTGTGAGAAACATAGGTCCTCCACACTTGGATACCATCTCAACTAGATAACAAAGACTTGAAACACAATTAGGGTCTTCAAAAGAATTTTATACGTCAATGATAAACTAACTCATATTAGTGACCAAAACATTCCTTCCAATTTAAAATCTTAAAGCATTATTTGTGGTTCTTTTTCATTGTACATTATTCATCTTACTCATTTAACTAAATGTATAAATTTCAATTCACACTTAAATTCCTAACATTTCAACCATAATTGTAAATGAATGGAAGATGGTCTAATTGATCTGCAATAGTTTTCATCAACCACACTCTAGAAACATATCCAATTGTAATTATACTTTGAATCTTTGTTGTAAAAAGTACTCATAATTAATGTGTTTGGATAGGGAGATAGGGAGAGGGCTTGTCCAATACTCATCCATCCATGATAGGCTTCATCTATTCCAATGGGCAATTCAATCTGGGCGTCCTTAAATCAAGGGCTGTCTCATTAACTATAGTTTTTGGTATATACATATTGAGGACTCTCAAAGAGTAACTTGGATAATTTTATATTAAAAGAAGAGATCCCAAAAACCAAAGTATAAAGCATGTTGTGAGAAATCGTATATTATACAGAGGACGATTTCTACATGATACTTCGTCTCAGTAATCATCACAAGGCACGTGTGGAATGGAAACTGCATTGGGAATGGAAACTTATTTGTATGGATTTTCTAAAGTTGCTGCTACGAACATGAACTCATGATGAGAATGGAACTCGATCTTCGGTGAACAACAGATTAATTAGTTAACTATGAAGATGAGTACCCAAAACTATTCAATACATTGAATGTGTTGGACTTAAGTTGCGTCTTTTATTTCACACCCACCCGTTTACTATATCATCTTATTTTAATAAATTCAAATTTATTTATAAATTCATGTATTTATATATATATCGTATTGACGAATGTAATAACTATACATATATTTGAATAAATTTAGATTTATTTTTATGAGGATTAACATAATTCAAATGTTTTAATTGTTTCAGGACCCAATTGGTTGAGGACGATATGTTGCAAATACAAAAATAATGGATAATTTATCCTTTTCAATATAATTAGTAGTTTTCTTTAATTTTATTTTGCTCAAATACTTTAGATTTGTTTTATGAGTTGCAATATAGGTAGTTTAGGCTAAAATAGATCATTTAGTTATTATAATTATTTTATTTTATTAAAATATATCGGTATTGTCTAGCTTGTAGAGTTTCATTTTTATAAGGTTGCTGGACTGGTACCAAAACAATTAATGTAATTAAAAAAAAAAACATATTCTACTCTGATTATGGTCATGTTTAATTGGAAAAAATGATACTTTCTACATCAATTATGATTAAATGAAAGTAAAATATGCTTTTTTTTAATTTTAAATGAAGACCTATATATATAATAGAAAGTAACTTTTATTACGTCATTTACTATATTAATTTACATAATATGTCTTAATGCTTGTATTTATGGAGGTTCATAGTCACAAAATTCAAATAGAATCAACTTCGTTTCAGAGCATCTCTTTTGTTAGTTAGAATGATAAGTCACACGGCTCTATACCATCATATAGCCCGTTTCAATAATAATAATAATAATAATATATGTAATTTTTAATTAGGTAATCGTATAATTGTTTTGACATGACCAAAGTCTTAAAATTTAATATTATTTTATGTCCCTGATTTTCCATTAATCTTGGAAAAAAATTAGGTCAATGCTTCCTTTACTGTTCATCAGTTAGCCCAGAATAATAGCTAACAAATAATGAGCGTGGTTGAAAATAGATGGGCCCAGCTAAGCAGACATTTTCAATCTGTGGCCCATTGGAAAGGCCAGAAAGTGGAAGCCCATGCTATTGGTCTCATCTATCACTTAACCTACACAGCATTTGGAAAATCAAGTTAGAAATAATTTATTATTTTATTTCATATGTAATACATTTTAAAACAAAACAAAACGTGAAATAAGATTAAAAGAAAAGAATTAGTTTTTCTCATTCCTCTTTATACACACCAAATACTTCTGTGGTAAAAGTAGTAACGCAGTTGATGTTCTAAAAGTCTGGGATTTGTTTTTTTAACATAGTTCTTGTGTAAGTTTTAAAAAAAAGTAATGAAAAAAAAGAGGAATGTCTTGAAACGCTGAAAGGAAGGAAAACGTTGTAAATGGACAAATGGCTATAAAACTTGTTTGGTTTGTAAAATATCTGAAATATATGTTTGGTACAGTAAACTATATTATAATTATTTGGAAACTTCAAGTCACAATGAATGATAATGGAATGAATGTAACTTAATGAAAATGTGAGAACAGCAGCAAGCAAGAAGGTGACAAGAGGCACTTACCATTTTGACATTGCATGATTGAATAATCCATTTTGGAGAGTAGCTTGTTGGTAGCAAGGCACGTGGAGTGGGAGCAAAAACATTTGTCATTTGATTGAAATATGATGCGGCAAAATGCCTTTCTCAAGGCACAATGTTCTTGTCCGTAACCAAAGAAGTAAAGGAGAAACCCCTTTGGTACATGCATAATCCAAGGCATGCCCACATGCAAATCTGAACGTTCAAGGAGGTAATGATGCAAATTTATAAATAACAGAGCAATCATGTGGAATCCAAACAGCCCCGAGGTTTATAAAACATTATTGTATAGTTGTTTCAATCATGAACCCTATAAAACATTCAGTCGGTGTCCAAATTTTATATAGGGACACAACTAAGGTAGGAAAAAAATAAAGCCTGGGGAATATTTCCCCCCAAAGGTGAACACAAAAGATGATGAAATATAAACTAAACCCAAATCAACAATTAGCTGAAAAGTAAATAAAAGAGAAGAATCAAAAGCAGGAATAGTATTATTGGAGAAGAGACGTTGTCCAGTTAAGTAAAGCATCAAACTTTTGATCACGACACATTAGTATTATGAGTGCACACTATTAACTGTTACTTCTTTTTCATGCTTTTTTATCTTCTGTCTCCCTTCTCTCACCTGTGCACTGCACCCCCCACAACCCTTTGTCTTAACGCCTGCCAAGTTCTTTCTTCTGCATTGTTTCTCTTCTTTTTATTCTCTATCCTCATCAACACTAGTATCTTTTAGAAAAAGATATATTATACTACCAAGGGAAGAAGAGAGGTGCGTAGGGACCACTCTGTCAAAGTTCTGAAGATAAAATTTATAATCAACCTTTGTTTTTATACAATATTTTGCGAGCTAATATCATCGAATCAGAGTGGCGCAGCGGAAGCGTGGTGGGCCCATAACCCACAGGTCCCAGGATCGAAACCTGGCTCTGATAAAAATGGTTTTTTGAGTGTTTTTATTTTATTTTATAGCTTTTAAACATTTTTTTAAGTGTTTTTATTTTTATTTTTATTTTAAAGGTTTTAAACATTTTATGTAAGGGCCTAAATGTTTTTGTTTGTTAATTTTATTTTAATTTCTTGATCGAAAATATCTTTTATATTAATATTAAATTTTATTTCAAAGGTTCGTATGAATTACACTTGAACAAAAAATTGATTTTTATCCCGATTTAATTTCGGTCTAACTTAATATGTTCATATCTATTTTATTGTATTTTAAAAAATACATTTTATCTTTCTTATGTGTACAAAATTATTTTTAGGTACTTGTAAGGTAGATTATCACCGTTATACATCTTTTATATTACATATTTTGCAAAAGAAAAAAAATATAGAAGATGGACAAAAGAAGAAGTCAAAACAAAGATAACGACAGAAGTAACCAAACATAAAAAAAAACTATAGCATTAACCCAAAGATAAAGACAAATAATGAATTAATTATAATGTGAGGGGTGCTAGAGAAGTATCCGATCTTACCTTTTCTTGGTTGGATGATAGAGAACAATTGTGATATTGAATACTAAAAGACAGCATCACCACCTTCTTATTTCATTTTGTTAATAAGGTATTAATTTGAAATTGACTCTCTCATTATGTTGTTGCTTTATAGGGAATAAGGTGAAGAAAATTTGTGATTCTACAACAATATGGTTAATGAGAACGTTGTTTTTTTTATGATATATAGCACTGTATTTCCCTAAAGGTCTCTTAGGTTTGTCTGCCAATTAATTGTGTCCCTAATTAAGTAAGATGGCGTGAGAGGTTATTTTGTTGTTTGAAATTTTGAAGTGAGCTGATGCAGGACTCAGAATAGGGATTTATAAGAATCATTATAGTGTTACAATAGAGGGGTGTACGAGGGAGTGTGGTATATTTGGCAATAACGATGATGATGATGATGGATAGGTAAGAAAAGAGGCCAAGAAAGAAAAAAGAAAAAAAAAAACTTGGTCCATTGTTTTGAAAATGAATGAATGTGAGCTTAAAAATTCATTTCCCAGCATGTGACATTTCTCTAGTTAGAATAAGGCCGAAGAGTGATGGGTCCAAATAATGGATATTATGAAGCACTCTTCTTAACCAACCAGTACATTTTTCTTCCAAAAAAAAAAAATTATGAGAAAGATATTGACCAAAATTGTTTTGTATAGGTTAGAATGAAATATGATGCTTGTAGCAACTTTTAATGCTTAAGTTTTGAGTTTGATGCAAGATTCCAAATTTAGCATAAAAGATTTTATAATCAAATTCTAAATTGTTATGTGTTTTTATTACAATAGTTTTGTACATATACAACAAAATTGGAAGGAAGACTTTTTTTTTCACTTTTGTTTTTCATTAAGAATATCCAAATCTGAAAAATCATTATCCTGATATTACCCTTGTGCATAAATGTGATACTAAAATAAACATAAATATCTATATGAATAAAATAAAAAGATATCAAAGATAATAATTTTACTATGTCAAAAATTAAGCATGCCTTATCTATATGAATAAGATAAAAAGATATCAAAGATAATAATTTTACTATGCGAAAAATTAAGCATGTCTTATTTTTATAAGGTAACACTAATATCACAGGTTCTTATCATTCTAATTAGTATCATAATTATGTTTACAAATTTGTTCCAATACTTTATTGGAAGAGTGACCTAGTTTGAAATGCTAAGGTCTTTTAAGAAGCATGTCATGTGTTGTGATTTTTTGTAATAAGTATTAATATTAATAACATCACAATTGCATTTGATGTTATCTCAATAATTTGAACTCCTTCCTAAAGCATTGAGATGTGTATAGCTGCAACATTTATTTCATCTTGTTTTATTGAATTAATTTCTTGAAGGATATAAGATATATGGAAATGATCTTCCTTTGAAAACTTTTCCTTTAAATCTTCCCTCAACTTTTGAGTATTTCGATGTATATTGTACTTTTAGCAATTTGAGCATTCAGTTTCAAGTGATCCATGAAATCACCATCGTATTGCATCTCTCCCAAACATCATAAGCAAAGTCGGTTCTTGTTAGTTGTTGGATGTCATAATTAATGAACTTAATCTTGTTTTTGGATAACAACACTCGCTTCATTTCAAGACTCCAATTATGATAGTTTGCGCCATTTAGAGCAAAAGTGGCGAGAACCATCCATTAATTTTCTCCACGATGAAAGTAAAACTGACTAGACAGATTTTGTAATGGGTCCATATTTCTTGCCAAAGAAAAACAATAGGTCCAAGGAGAATGATTAACATAACAAAATAGATAAGATAAAGGTAAGAAAAAAAAAAGAGAAAGGAAAAGGAACAAAGCAAAATCAACCCGCTCTCATACCATATTGAGTTTCCATCGCACAGAAGAAGAAAAGAAGTGGAACAAATTTTGAATTTTTTGTTCTGATAAAAAAATAAAACATGTTTATTATTTCTCCATAAATTCAAGTAATAAGTTTACGAATAAAACATAAAAATTATAAAAACTGCACTGACAGATTTAAAGTAAAACATAATTCAAACAGATAAAAAAATGGATTTTTTAAGATCAAATTTTAGTTTCTTTTTTAAGTGCAATGGAAAAGTGTGATTTGAAAGGAGGGAGTGTTGGGTTGGAAAAAAATCTACACGTGTACAAATTACATTTATAAAAGAAATGATAAGATAAAAGAGGGATGTAATAATCACAAATAAGGAAAAAACGGGGGAGGGAAACTTAAAATACAAATAGTTACCTTTTTATGCAAGGTCATTTGTGATAAAGGACCTTTGCACAACATTAACAATATCTTTCTCACATTGTTTAAACGTGCTTTTCAGCTTTCACTTAATTTCATCTGTTTATTTTTTTAGAATTCTCGATCTGGATCCAAAAACTTTCCAATCACCAGTGCCATTTGGGCTAAACTTCAGTATGCTCATTTAGTAATGTTCATGCTCAAAAAGTTCGAGCGATCCTATTTTATAACTAAACCAAGTCGATACAAAGAACAAAATAAATCAATAAAGATTTTTTCATTATTTTATAAAATTAAACCGACCAATCGAAATGAATCTTATACATAGTCATGTGTTTTTTATACCACGAACGTACTTCTCTAAGACATTAAGTTTTTTTTTTTATGATTAAATAAATAAATAAATAAATATATATAAGAATAAGACTTCAATAGTTTTTTAGGTCTCATCTTCCTATATATATATATATATATATTCTTACTAGGGAGATGAGACCTAGAGAACTATTGAAGTCTTCTTCTCCTTCCTTCAATCAGTTAGGTTACTGGGTGATGAGCTAGGATTCTTCTCGACCTCCTACTTCTCCTTCGGCACTCGGTCTCGGGTGAACACCGGATGGTGGGGTACCTGCGAAGGCACTCCGATGCTCAAGTCAGTAAAGCGGGTGGTCAGCTCTCAGGTAGGTAAATAGTAATAAATGACATACCTTACTCCTTGGGATGTGTGTTATTTATATTATTCTAATGAACCTACCTTGTTGGGCCCGTTTATCGAAGTGGATACCGTTTAAGGTTGTATTACCTAATTCTTAATGATGGATTAACTTCACTGACCTTGGTTTGAGCGCTAACGATAATAGGGGTCGGCCAAGTTCCCCTAGTATGGGTCGGCCATCGGTCAAATTCCCATGGTCTCGATCGTCTCGACCAAGTCTTTCAGGTCTCGGCCAGCTTTCCTTTGGTCTTGGTCAGGTTGACCAAGTCATATAATCAAGATAAAATATTTTGTGATACTTAAATTAAAATTTCAATAATATATAATATTTTTTTAATAATAATATGTTTAGATTAGAATAAAAAATTAACAAATATTTTAGTTTGTTTTACTTTTTCAAGAAAAAAATTAAAATAATCCATTATTTAATTAAATATTTTTTAATTAAACAGATTTAGATCGGTTCTTCCTCAAGTGGTTTTTTGTAATTTCTTTAAAATAATTAAGTGACAGATTCACCAGTTGAATTGTTCAACGGTTACATTTTCAAAATATTTCTTTTACATATTTTAAAAATATTTTTTTACAAAAGAAATAATCTTTTGATATCGCTATTCAAAAAAGTATTTATTTTATAATTATTTTTGGAATAAAATATTATACTATGATAAAATAATAATTTATTTAGATATAAAATAAATATAAATTACGTCTGTGGTATAAAAGTATGGGTGCTCTTTTTCCATAAAGTAGACCAATTTAAGAAAAAAAAAACTAAATTATAAATATTATTCGGGATTAGAGAGAGAAAGGAACTGTGTATATGTTATAATAGATACACATAATTATCGTTAACTACTGAATGTTTTCAATTGCTGAGATGTCTGTTTTTTCCCTTTTAAGAGTTGGAATTCAGATCCAATTATATGATTGTTAAGAACTTTAGGATAAGCGCTTTTTTATTTTTCCAATTTAAATATGATTAAGTACGCATAATCAATCTTAATACAGTGTCAATAAGCACATGTCCTTGCAAGTTGGGATGAAACTTAATTTGTGAGTCCAAATTGGCAGAAGAAATGTGCCACTAAAGAGTATATTCGTACTAAAATATTAATCTAAGAGCTGTTTCTTTCTAACAAACCATAGCAGTTAAAATAAATAATCAAGGTGTTTAAGTCATCTTATTCTATTATGTCTTTTAAATAGTTTATGGCAATTTTGGATTCTAGTCATATGTGTATCTTCAACGCTAGTCAGAGGGTCTGTTTATTTGTGTTTCAACAAAATATTACTAAAGAATGTTTTCTTTTTTTTGTGGTTTTATATCCTATAACAAAGTAATTAAATTAAAATTAATTTTAAAAATAAAATATAATTAGTTATTATATTAATTAAAATATATACTATTTTATAAACTAAAATATCATTGATATTTAAAGTATTTAGTTACTAAAATTTTATAACTAATATTACATACTAATTTAAAAATTATTTTATATTTTTATTAATAATTAAAGTTATTTAATTTATAAAATAGCATTTAACTTACTCGATATATTAATTAATTATTTTTATCTTTAAAATTAGATTTTATTTAATAAATTTTTTATACTTATTGATCTATTTTTTACTGTAAAATATATATATTTTTTTAAAATTTGTTCTCTTCTGTTGTATCTATTTTTAAGTTACTTCTTAATAAATAAAAACATTTTTCTACTTTTATTTTTTTAAATAAGTTTATACGAACATATTTAAAATTTGCTTATATAACTAATACTACATTAATAACTATAAGTCGTTTATATAATTACTTAGATCCACTTTACATTCTTATCTTCAAATATTTTGACTGTGGGTTTATTTTTGTTTCATCAAAACATGCATTTTGAATTGTAAGATTAAAAGTTAGATGTGAGGGACTGAAACAATTTTATTTAGACTATATGATTAAAACAATAAATTTTAAATTTGAAGGACTAATAACAAACTTAACTCAAATATAAGAAATAAAAAAAAAACGTTTAGGCCAAAATTTTAAGGTTGCGTTACTAACACTTCTCTTCTTTTTAATAAGTCTCTTCAAACTCAAATACAAGAAAAAAAAAACACTATTTTAAGGTGTAATGTTGTATTTCTATGAGTTACATTTTCAAGAATATTCTGTATTAAAATATTATTTTCAAAAAGAAGTTTGACTAACATTTAATAGTTTTAGGAAAATAATTAAATAGATTAAAAAAATTTAAAACAATAGTAGAAGAAAAATGTGAAGGAATATAGTAGAAATATAAAATTACAATATAAAATAACTTTTATTCTCGTATGAATGTACGTACGCACCCTTCACTTATAAAGTAAAAATATGTATTTTTGTTTCAAGAAAAAAATACCACTTTATGGAATATTTATTCAAAGCCTGTACCAAACATGAGAATGTGATATTCTCAACTTTACTTTTTTGAAATCATACTTCATACACTAAAACAAACAAAAATTCACAACTTCCTCCACCTATTTAATTCATTAAACTTTGTCAACTTTTATAGATGATAAAAAAATAATCATGATAAAGATATGTTTTTCAAAAAAATAAATTTAAGCTCATTTATTAATATATTAGTTGTTTTTCATTTTCAAATAATATGATATGATAAAATTAATAGCCTTTTATTTAGTTTTATTTATTTAAGTTATGATATTAATTTTTATTTTATTTTTCTAGTTTATATATTTTTTTAAAAATTTTAGTGTAACTTTTGTTTTAATGTAAGACCTTTACTTCAATAATATAGTTTTTTAAATTTTTTGAAAGAAGAGTTACTTTTAAGATAATAAATAATTTTTTTTATATAATTCAGAATCTTATATAACTATATATCTTTAAATTTTATCATGTCAGCATATTTCAATGAGATAGTCTGATTACTTATGTCTTAAATTTATAACTTTGAGTATGATTTCTAGAAGAAAAAAATACATTTAGCATTAAAGATAAAATTTAATTATTAGCGTTTAAAAAATATTTTCAAAACAGAAAGTTAACTCAAAAGCATTAGACGGTTTATACTAGTATTTTATAAATATTAAAGAACAAAATTATAAATACACGTAACCTCAATATTCATTATGAAATTATAAGATAGTTATAGTCAATAAAAAGAGTTTAATCTTTCATTGAAACATACAACTAAAGAATTACAAAGAAGAAGAAAATTAAGAAAACGCGTTGCTATGTTTTACAAATTTGTTCTAGAGTAAGACTTGGTTCAATTTAATGATTTATCCTTAGAACTTGTATATCTTAATAGGTTTCTTAGTTCCATGGATCTCGAAATTTGATTGTGATTCAAATATTATTCACGAATTTCTCAATTTTCAATTTTTCATAAATTTCAGATTTTGTTCCTTGTTTCGTCAGTCTCTTTTTTCTTATTTTTCCAATTGATTTGTTTCTCAATTTGTTTATGAAATATTGTAGATTTTATTTTCTAATTTTTTTACTCAAATTTTGTTTTTCATTTTGATTTATTGAGACAACTTTTTTTTTATTTATTAGACGCTTTTAGATCATCTACTCTATGTTATTCACACTAGTCTCTTTACACATTCATCTTTTTTGTTACACGAAATGTTATTGATGACTTTTTACGGCAAGTGCACCGCTTTGTCAGAAGTAATAATTGTCCCTAAGGACGGATATCGATCCCACAAGGAACAATAAATTAAGTTAAATAATCGCTAAATATAGAACAAAACAAAACAATTAAAAATGTGTTGAAAGTGGTCATGTTGGCACTGATCAATAGAAAACAAACAAACAATTAGTTGTTTCTATCTATTTCACTCTCATGTATTTTGATTAGCATGTCAATATTAAATTCTTTAATTGAAATTGATGCCCGTATAAAAATCATTTATATTGATTCCTCGCATATAAAATATAAAATTCTTAAGAATGTTCCCTAACTATCGATCTCTCGCGTAATTATAAGAACAACTTAGAACGAAGCTCATACGTTAATGACAATTAACATTTTAAGTCTTCTATCCCTAACACTCAAATATCTTAAGTATTGTTGTTTAGGTCCGAACCCTAAAAATACCTCTCGGTCAGATTTAAGATTCTCAATTTGTCACGGAAAGTTAAAAGTAAAACAACAATACCAATATATAATCAATCAAGAACTGAATATTAATATATAAGATATCACCTCAATCTCCCAATTAGCCACGCATACTTCTACCACCTTCCATTCTCCCAATTGGGTTACTTACAATTCACTCTATGGTGTTTTCCTCTCAATATGGCACACTAGGATTGAGCCTCTAGCCCTCTATTTATCCTAGTTTTCTAGGGCTAGGTTGCTTCTTTGCATCTTTTTTCATTCTGGGACCTTCCGGCTTTATTTTTTAGCTCAAATTATTATCCTTTATTCCAAATCTTCAATCTTCCCTATAAATCTGCAATTAACACCCCAAATTTGGGAATAAAATGCTCTTATTCAGATAAAGCTCATAAAAATGTAAAAAGGTATAAATTCATAAATTAGGGATTATTTTATATATAAATTAACAATAAATCCTCATAAGTGCCTATATTTTAATATGAAATATTACTGAAATTAGGCACTTATCAGTTATTGAGGTGCTTTCTTTATTTGAATTTTGACATATAAGTCATAGATCGTCTAATCCATGTAACCAATAAATCGTATAGTCAAACTTTTTACTCTTTGTAAATACAAAACTAATATTGAATCTGTCTAACTTAGATAAACATAGTGATTTGTAAGGAAATTTTGTATCATTTGATTCTTAATTTTGTGAGAAAATTGATTCTACCCTTAAATAATTTGATTAGTGACTCATTGAAGATTAATCATGTCACTGTCTAGTTTTTATTTTATTTTATTTTTTAATTATATATATATATATATATATATTAAAAACACATTCATGTAAATATTTTGTAAGTTATTTATTAATTAATATTTTTAATTAGATAAGTTAAAATATTATTACGTGACCAATTATATCAGTCACCAAATTTGAAAAAAAAATATCCTTAATTCAGTCACTTATAGTAACTACACTTTTAGTTATTAAAGTTAGTCATTATTTATTATTATTGTTTCTAGTAGTGGTCATAATTGGCAGAAATACATTTCACTAAAAAGGGCGAAATTCCTTTATAGACATTAATTATTAATTAATATAATATTATATTTCACGATATAATATTATATTATATTATATTATATTATATATATATATATATATATATATATATATATATATATATATATATATATATATATATATATACCCTCTATAATAGTGTAAAAAATATCTAAATTTGTTGAAAACTTATGTTCAATGCAAGACACATATTTGTTTATCTTTTTAGATTGTTATCTTCTGTTTTGTGTTTGTCTGTTAGGTAATTTTCTCACACACTCACTCTCACTCTTTTGCGTGTAAAGAAAACTTGAAGATGTTTTACCTTTTGAATTGATATTTAAACTTCGTATAGTCGTTTTTTTTTTATTTGTTTATCTATTTTATATGTAAAAAGAAATTTAAATTTATTTTGATGAATATATGTAAAGAAAAGTTAAATAATTTTGAATCTATACATTTACAAACTTAACTGTACTACATAATTAAATCATAAAATTAATAATTACATTGAACTAAAGAACTATTTCTAAACGGATACATTTATATATTTGTTTTTCAAAATGTATATTGGCAATGATAAACTTTTAAATTATTAATTATAATTTAATAATTGTATTAATAATATTAGTTAATGAATAATTATTATTCATTATATAATTCCTTGAAGAGTGGTAGCAAACTAAGAACGTATGGTAAGATTTGATTTTGTTATGGCTTACGATTACCTAAAGTAGGTAACGTGTTGTACTCCTCATTATGGATTCCCTTCCATCAACACGCCATCAACCTTATACCATCTCCTTTGCTCTTTGCTTCAGTTTTTAAGCACTTGGCTCTATCATTTTCCTTCTATTAATTTCCCCTATTCATATATTTAACTAAAAAGTGTAAAAGCAACTACTTAGGTGAAGAAAAAGATAAAGTGGCAAAGTGGAGAGTGTGTCCACACACTGGACTTCACGGCATCTCTCAAAGAGTTTATGCTTTGCTTTGGCCTCCTTACCACCCAAACAAAACAACATGTAACACATCATAAATGTCGTCGTCTTCGTTCGTTATGCATAACCATGTTCCACTCACTCCTTACTATTTACTCTTATTTACACCTTACAACCCAAAGAAGTTTCCTCTCTTTTTATTTCTTTTTTCCTTTCCTTTTCTGTTTGTCTTTCCAGCTAAGTAATTTGCGCAAACAAAACCAGAGATGTATTATTGTGTGGAACAAAAGGTGGTAATAAGCAGAGAAGGCCACAAAAATCACCATGAAACCTCATCATCATCATTTCACCTTCTTTTTCATTCTATCATCATTCTCTCTACTCCCCACTTCCCAAGCTACCAACACAACCCAATTCCGCATTCTCAATGAAACAAGAAGGATTCTCCACCAGCCTTTCTTCCCGGAGCTCTCAGCTCCGCCGCCACTCACCCCACCGCCGCCTCCGCCACCGGATATTCCTTCTTCTCCCGACATTCCTTTCTTCAATGAGTATCCCGCGGGGCAGCCGCCGCCAGTGCAGAATCTTCCTCCCTCGACAACCTCCGGTGCCGTGATCGCGAACCCAACGGCGACGCAGCCCACAAAGCCGGCGAAGAAGGTGGCAATTGCGATCTCCGTGGGAATCGTGACGCTGGGAATGTTCTCCGCATTAGGCTTCTTCTTGTACAGGCACAGAGCAAAACACCCAGTGGAAACTCAGAAACTCGTTTCTCGGAGGCTTCCGGAAGATTCTCCGCGGGCCCCACCACCCTCGAGCTTCCTCTACATTGGGACGGTGGAGCCCGCCAGAACGTCGCTCACCGAACCCAACGGAACGAACACTATCACTTCTCCTTATCGAAAGCTTGATTCTATAAAGCTTAACTCCGATCACCGTTACCGCCCCAGTCCAGAGTTGCAGCCGCTGCCACCGCCTCACAAGCTGCCGGACGAAAGCCACTCGCCGCCGGCAGGTTTCTCCGACTCATCGTCTTCTGAGGAGGAATGTTGTGAGACAGCATTTCATTCGCCGCACGGCTCGTCGCTAAGCCGGGAAGAGAATTGTTTCACCCCTGTCTCGCGCCACAGTTGCCTTGCCGCCGCCATGCCAGCGACGGCGGCTGCTGCTCCGGTGGTTCCTTACTCGAAGAGAACTTCACCGAAATCCCGGTTCTCCGCTCCTTCGCCGGATATAAGAAACATGGTCTTACCGTCGATGAAGCATTCTCCGGAACCGGCACCGGCACCGGCACCGGCGCCATCAGCTTCAACCAAATATCAGCAAATAGAAAAATCAACTACTTTGGGTCCTTCTAGAAGACCAAAATTCTCATCGCCTCCCCCAGCACCGAATTTGACTCATCTCATTAAGCCTGCTCCTCCTCCTCCTCCCCCTCCCCCGCCGCCGCTGCCGCCGTCGCGGAAGGGTTGGTCTCCGTCAATTAGTACATCTTCGTCCTCTGTGTCAAGGAAGCAGCGAGAGTCTTGGTCTCCAAATGAAGGAGGATCTTCTGCTAACAGTGTTAGTGTAAGGAAAGGTTGTTCTGAGGAAGTTGAGAAAAGACATGCAGGTGATGACGTGGATGGAGTGAAACCCAAGTTGAAGGCTCTGCATTGGGATAAAGTTTGTGCTACTTCGGACCGTACCACTGTGTGGGATCAGTTAAAATCCAGCTCCTTTCAGTAAGTAAATTGAGATCAGTTATTAGTTACTGTGATTGTGTGGTGTGTGGATTAATGTTGGTTTGTTTGTGCTGTGTAGGTTAAATGAGGACATGATGGAGACCCTGTTTGGCTGCAAATCTACTGGTTCTGCTTTTAAAGAGAGTGTAACTAGAAGATCAGTTCTTCCGCCTGTTGAACTCGAGAATAGGGTGTTAGACCCCAAGAAATCCCAAAACATAGCTATACTACTAAGGGCACTTAACGTCACAAGAGATGAGGTGTGCGAAGCTCTTTTAGATGGTAAGTTTATTTCTTCATTTTTTCTTATTTCTGGACATCGATAGTAATCAAACTTCAACTGCACCAAAAATCGGATATTTTGTTGCGTTGTGCAGCTTTTTGCTGGCCTGATCTCGATTGTTCTTGATTCACGGGTTTATGTGCACCTGCCAAAAAACAAACACACTGTACTTGCTCTTCTATCTGTTTTGAAAATATTAATTTTGTTAAATTATTTAATATAGGTTATTTTAGAGGATATAAAAACAAAGCAAAACTAGGTAACGGCAAATTTCAAAATGTAATATGAGATTCAGATCTAGTTCGTTAAACATACCATGATCTGGTCATTAACATCCGTATTAGTATTACCATGATCTGGTGTCATCACGGTGACTCTTTCTACACTTTTTACATGAGATAAATCTCATATTCATTATTTATAAACTCTTTTTATTTTCCCTTCTTTTTGAGGATTTTTTTTTTGAGGTTGATATTGCCGTTGGCATCTTAGTGGACCAGCCTAGTACGGTAACACTCTTCTCAACTACCCAGCTTTGCCTTTTTTAGCTGTAACGGTCAAACTTCCCTAAAAGCAGTGTCGTACCTGTTTCACGACCGTGATTGTGTCATCATAAAGACGGATCATTTTACTATTTATGTTCCACTCTTCTAACCCAAATATATTCTGTTCTTTATTTCCTGAGTATATTATTTCTCTATTGCTTCAGTCTCACTGTTCCTTTATTTTATCTGTTTCGGATAATTGGTGTCATCCAACTTGCATGGCATTACTAATTTCTAATCTGATACATGATATCAACTGAAGATAAACCAGCAACTCTCCCTTGTAGCTTCTTCACTGTAACCTTCTACATACTAAATCATTCAGTTTTCTTTTTCTTTTATCTACTCTTCCTTTTAATATAATGTTCGCTTGTTTCTTCTTTTTCATTTATGACCCAATCATTTTTTTAGTCTTAATTCATTACATTTATTACTAATTACATTTCTTTAATCTTCTTAATAGTTCATTATATTTATTATTAGTTACACCTCCTTAATCTCATAATTTATATTAAAATAGTTTAAATATGTTAGAAATATTATTAGATTCATCTATTAAATAAATTTAATTATGGTATATTAATCTTATGGGTTAGACAAAAGAAGTAACAGAAATATTACTGAGATCAGGTATAAGAAGATTAGGCGTAAGGAGTTGAAGCCAGAGTATTTATTTACAAACTACAATTTCTCTATTGTGAGTATTGTGCAGATGAACAATTGTTAATAATTAAGAACTGACCATTTTCCTAATTAGAAACAACGCCTTCATACGTATCACCGTCGTATGTCCTCTGTATGGGCTAAGAATAAAAAAACAGCAGATCTGCCATGTTCACTAATATAATATTGACAAACTTCAAAAGGAAGTCAATTACACTATATATAGGTAACAAAAATGCAAAATATTGTGAATTCAAATATCTGAAAACATATATTTCATCAACTAGCATCCTTGGTTATTTCCTGACATACATTAATGTTATCTTCAACCAATGTTTACACCTAGCAAACCTCATCTTAGGTGGTATCGTTTCTTGAATGACACAGGGAACCCTGAAGGTTTGGGAACTGAGCTATTGGAGACTCTAGTGAAGATGGCTCTAACAAAGGAGGAGGAAATAAAACTTAAAACTTATGATGGTGACCTATCAAGACTTGGTTCTGCAGAAAGATTTCTTAAAGCAGTGCTCGATATCCCTTTAGCTTTTAAAAGAATTGAAGCCATGCTGTACAGAGCTAATTTTGAAACAGAAGTTAACTACCTTAGGAAGTCCTTTCAGACACTGGAGGTCTGTCCCTTTCTATATTCAATGTCTTGCTTTCTATTGCATTTTGTTCTGCGTCGTTATAAACTAATCAATCAGCTGTTCACATTTATCAGGCAGCAAGTGAGGAATTAAAGAACAGTCGGTTATTCCTCAAACTTCTCGAAGCTGTTCTAAGGACAGGAAACAGAATGAATGTTGGCACTAACCGTGGTGATGCTAAATCTTTCAAACTGGACACACTTTTAAAACTGGTAGATATAAAGGGCACAGATGGGAAGACAACACTTCTCCACTTTGTGGTCCAAGAGATCATTAGATCTGAAGGAACAGGTGGTGAATCTGCAAATGAAAATGCTCAAAACCAAACAACTCGCCAATTCAACGAGGACGAGTTCAGAAAGAAAGGATTGCAGGTTGTGGCTGGACTGAGTAGAGACCTAGGTAATGTAAAAAAGGCAGCAGGAATGGACTCGGATGTGTTAAGAAGCTATGTCTCAAAGCTTGAAATTGGGCTTGATAAAGTGAGCTTAGTTTTGCAATGCAGAAAACCAGATATGTATGGAAATTTCTTTAACTCAACTGGGCTATTTCTGAAAGATGCTGAAGAGGAAATTGTTAGGATCAAGGCTGATGAGAGAAAGGCCTTGTTCCTTGTGAAAGAAGTTACAGACTACTTTCATGGTGATGCAGCAAAGGAAGAAGCACACCCTTTCAGAATTTTTATGATTGTGAGAGACTTTCTAAATAGTTTGGATCAAGTCTGTAAAGAAGTGGGAAGGATGCAGGATAGAACTGTGGTTGGTTCAGCTAGATCCTTCAGGATAGCCGCAAGTGCATCATTACCTGTTCTCAACAGGTACCATGCAAGACAAGATAGAAGTTCAGATGAGGAAAGCTTATCCCCCTAGTGCTGTGTATATGAAAGAAATGAGGGTGTCTTAGGATAACACTAAAACTAAAATGATTGTTTTTCCCAAATTTAAGTTAATTTCTCTATACGTATAAAACTCAACAGATTTGATTTCTACCAGTGCCTAGAGAATTCCATCCACAAGATTGAAGAACAAACAGTTAGGCAGGATGAGGAAGAGAATAAGCTGTTGACAGGATCTGTACCTTGCTTACCACATCCACTCAATTTCATTAGAACCCGAAATGAACATTAAATGGGAAGTGCTTTTGTTCAAGACATGCGTAGCTTTTGTTAGTTCAAATCAAGCCCACATCCCATAGTTATGATAGGTTTTATTATATTAGTTTCCCATACATATTCATACTACAGAATATGATCTTATTGAACAATTTTTTAATAATAAATAGCAGTTTTTTGCAAATCCTTTGTGTTTATGGTGGGAGAACTTGAATTCGGTTAGTTAATTCGTATTTGGTTTGGAGTAGTAATGCAGGAAGACTTTTGTATTCACTGAAAAGTAAAATACACTAAGGTGATCACCTACGTGGCGTCTTCTGTACAGTGGTTCAGGCCATAAACAGGAAGTTAATTATATATCCACACACACAAAGAGCAGATTCAGAATTTTCCTTTCATAAAAATCAATTAAAAGATGTTCAGGGAAGTTGAAAGGCTAGTCATTGATTCTCATAATTATTTCAATAAATGAAAATTATCTTGGAAAATAAAATTTTTATCACAAGTGATTCATGTTGTCACATTGTCAGCTACAGCAAGAAATACGCTGTATGTATGTAATATTTGGAAGCATTCTTTACAATCATATTCAATCTATAATAAAAAAGAGTCATCAGTATCCACTCTGCAAAATCGTCCAGGTTTTCTAGCCTAAATTTGTACTAGCCTTGAAAAATAAACAACGGGTGCTAAATAAAATGGTTAAGAGGTTCTTTGAAAGTCACTTATACAAGACTAACTATATATAATGGCTACGAGACTCTACATTTCTACTTTTATTTGCTCAAACTCTGGTTCTTACCCAAGAAAACCTCAAGCAATACCAGACCTATTAGTGACTGTACAAGAGTAAGGAACCTCGAAGCCCTGTAACATAACAAATATGAAACTGTGTTTTAAAAACTGGATATCCCTTCATGCATGCTTCAGACGGGTATCTGCTTTAAGCGAACTGCTAGTGGCATGCCTAAGTATCCAACCCCTAAGCAGAAGATCCATTGTACCAGACTGAGAGGTGTTGTGTTGGCAAAGGTTCCCAAGTACTCAACTATTACGATTTGAAAGAAAACAGTGCAACCAAGGACAGCTATGAACACCTGATTATCCCATATGCCTTTGAAAACATCTATTTCCTCCATCTCACGTGAGTTTACCTCATTGAAAACCTGCACAACCAAACACCATATCTTGTTAGGCAAATATACCCTGCAAGCCAAACTGTAGTGAAACACAATTGAAATCTTTTCTCAGTTGTCAATTCATTATTTTCTCATGCATCTGCCTAGGCAACATGTTAAGGTTCCATAAAAAAACATGTTAAGGTTACTAAAAGTCTTGAAGAGATCATTAGGTAATCAAGGATTAGGTTTCTATTAATTTCCAGAGACATATTCGAGTGTTAATATGTTTTTCTCGTAAATTAAAGAAACAATTAATGTGTCTCGCGAAAATTAGTGGAGATTATTGGCAGGTGTTGATCTAAACTTGCTAGTAAATTCTGTGAGGACGAGTGTTTAAGAAAGGATCACCTGACAGAATACAAATGTGTTGAAAATAAGGGTGTTTAAGACCACTTCAGCATTCGGGCCTCTCAGGAAAAAGACCCATTTACCTACTGCCTGAAGAAACCATATCACCACAAACTGATACAATGCTTGTCCTAAGATATTCCTCCACATCACATTGTTGATGAAGTCACCTCTCCTCCCAACTGGTGCACGCTTCATTAAATCGTCAGTTGGAGGTTCTGTTGCAAGAGCAAGTGCTCCCAGCGTGTCCATTATCATGTTCACCCACAAAAGTTGAACAGCTGTGAGGGGTGCACTGCCTAAAGACAAAATTCACGTAAAATCGTATGATAAAGAATATTTTTTTCAGCATAATTACTACTACACTTTCAACGGAATGAAGAATGATGAAAGGGTGCATGAAAGATAATTAAGAAATAATGTTTTAACCTGTCATGCATGCTGACGAGAAGTTCACTAGTAATGCAACCACATTTACAGTGAGCTGGAACTGTACGAACTTTTGAATATTTATGTAAACTGAACGTCCCCATTTGGCTACTGTCACTATTGTGGAGAAATTGTCATCCAGAATTATGACATCTGCACTTTCTTTTGCAACCTGCACACATCTCCTTGCTTTAGAAGATTGAGATTATTTTATCAAAATGAAGTGCATTAGAGTCACTATTCCCTTTCCTCTTCTTTTGATTTCAAATATTTGACCAGGAATAGATCATATTAGATTTTCACATAATATATTCATACGAAGAGACAAAAATGAAACAAATATTTTAAATATGATTCTCTCTTCACACGGGAATATCTCAAAGGAGATAGATACATTCCCTATTTAGCCAAGCTTATATATCATCGCAATTGATTCACCTCAGTTCCAGCAATTCCCATAGCAAGTCCAATGTCAGCTTCATGAAGGGCCGGGGCATCATTTGTTCCATCACCAGTTACAGCTACAACTTCATCGAACGTGGTACGTAGATGTTTCACTAGTGTATGCTTGTCTAGAGGTGATGATCGAGCCATAACCTTAGAAGAAAATTGAACACATCATATTATTTAATGCATCAACCATGTTAATCGTTGAGGATTGAATCAATCAGAGATGTTACTCATATAGCAAGTATATGAAGCACCTGAATTTTGGGAATCAGTTCAAACAATTCCTCCTGAGTCTTCTCTCTGAAGTCAGGACCCTCAATGGCTATGCCATCATCTGTTAAAATCCCACATTCCCTGGCTATGGCCTTCGCTGTATTAATATTGTCTCCCGTTACCATTCTGACCAGTATTCCAGCTGATCGACACATTTCAACTGATTCCTTTACGCCAGGACGAACAGGATCTTTGATACCAACAACTCCTATACAAGTGTAGCCAGTTGCAGGAATAGGGTCTTTATCTGAAAACCCATTTTCCAATTCAATATATGCAAGGCAAAGAGTTCTAAGTGCCTCACCAGCAAATTGGTTGATTGTACTAGTGAGATAATCACTCGATTCTTTATCAATGGAGACAACAACACCGTCTGAGTTTATAACCTTGTCACAAGCAGCCAGAATGATTTCGGAAGCACCTTTACAGTGAGCCCTTAAACCTCCTTCAGGGGTCTCCAAAGCCACACCCATTCTTTTCTTCTCGGAGTTGAATGGCTCAACTTTAACAATCTTACATGTTTGTCTCTCTGCATGAAAATCCCCACCGAGTGATAAACCAAACTCCAATAGTGCTGACTCTGTTGGAGTCCCCAAGATCTCACGCTTACCTTTCTTGTTAACCACAACCTCTCCTCCAGTGTTACTAAATATTGACTGAAGCAACATTTTCAAAGCAGACCCTGGGAGTTCAGAGGACAAATTACAATCATTACTCACTTCCTTGATATTCATACAAATGCATGCTTTCACCACAGTCATGCGGTTGGTTGTCAGTGTCCCAGTCTTGTCACTGCATATAGTTGTGGCTGATCCCATAGTTTCACAAGCTGCCAAATGCCTCACCAGGGCCTTGTCATTCATCATCTTCTTCATTGCAAATGCAAGGCTCAATGTCACAGCTAAGGGTAACCCCTCTGGAACAGCAACAACGACAATGGTAACTGCAATGGCAAAGAATTCCAACATCTCCATTGCATCATCCGCTGACCACCACCAGAATCTTCCCTCTTTGAGTTTGCGGCCCATGAGTCCTTTCACCAAAACTGCAAAGGTAACTACCGCAAAGAATAGTCCTATCTTCCCAATAATGGTTGCTACTCCATTAAGTTTAACTTGCAATGGGGTTTCATCATCTCCACCTTCACTCAGAGTTGCCATCAACTTGCCCCATTGAGTTCTCATCCCAACAGTTGTAACCAACATGGTGCAAGATCCATCTTGGACCTTGGTTCCAGATAGAAGAAAAGGGTTTTGGGAAGTCACCATCACTGGCTCACTCTCACCAGTTAAACTTGACTCATCAATCAACACAGAAAATCCTGAAACAAATAAGCCATCTGCGGGAACTTGGTCTCCAATGGCAAGATGCACAATGTCACCAGGAAGTAAATTATAGATTGACATTTTCTGCCTGTAACCGTTTCTTGTAACCTGAATGGAAATCTTTTTCTTCTCCTTGTCCAAGTCCTTGAATTGCAACGATTGGCGATAATCACTTGATGCTGTTACGAAGACAACGAGTAAGATACTTGCAACAATTCCAAGACCATCATGAGCACCTTTGGGCCATCCTTCCGTTAATATGCCAACTATCAGAGACACAAAAGCACACACCCCTAGGATCATGAGAGTCATGTCTTGTAAGGCTTCAACAACAAAAATCCAGAAGCTCCGAACTTCGCTTTCAGTGAATTTATTGATTCCAAAAAGCTCTTGTCTCCTGTGCCGTGATTCAGAATCACCGCTAAGCCCCGTGGTGGTTGATGTTGAAAGCTTTTCTGCAATGCCCGTTACTCCACCATGAAACTTAAGCTTCTTTACGTCGTGGCCTTCAACAATAGACCCCATTTCATCCGCACAGATTTGGAAACCGGCAGCTTTAACTTCTTCAGGCACAACATAATCGCTTGGTTGAACACCTGCCGGTATATATACGATCACAATTCACAGATAAGCAACTTGATTCTTTATCAGCATGCTTAATAATATCTATACAATAAAAAACTTTACACTATACAACCAATAAAAACCTGTAATGGTAAGTATGATTTTTAAATAATTATTATAAAAGTCAACAAACTCATGCATTAATTATAAAGAAATTTACCTTGGATAAATTGAAATGCCGCTTTGGAAACCAAAACAGCAACCCTTAGCTTCTCCTGCATTAAGGAGAGAATAAGCCTTTGAGAATCCGCACATGAAGAGGTCCCAACTTCTCATGCTATATTTGGTATTTCTTTAAGAAGGGGAATAGAGGAATCATATTGTTTACGAAAATGGTCTATTACAGTGTTGAAGAATCATTACATTTTGAATGAATTTGCATGTCAATAAATAGATTTGAAATCTATATTGAAAGATACGTCTAACCTATACATTCGAGGTTCAAAATATGCATGTAGAGATTGATAACCTGATTGGTACGACGCATAGCAGCTGCTTCATAGCGTTTAGAGATGTTGGCAGTGAAACGAAAGCGTCGTTTGGGGTTCTTTACCACCCCACATACCTTCCTCCATTTTTGAAGAGCTTCGTCAGTTGTGTTTTTGGACTTCACTCCTCCAAAATTCTCATGCAAATAACTCTCCATCTTCTAATATGCTATGATCTTTTCCTTCTTCGATGCCTTCTCTGTTATCAATCGACTCTAAGACTCTTTTCAAACCCGAGCTCACGTTGAGAAAGGCATGATAATTTGCAGTAACACTGTAACAGCGACCAGTAGTAACATTGTTAGAAAAATTTAGGTTACGGTTTGGTTTGGATATCTTTTCATGGAAAGAGAGGGAGAGAATGAGTGAGGTGGGAACCTCGTGAAAGGCAAAGTTGGAGTCAAAGAAAATGAATGAAGAGGGGAGAGATTAAGCAGAGGAGGGAAACGAGTGAGGATCCGAAATTTTGTAGTGTTTAAGAATGAATAACGGTCCATTTCTTCTGTTGTTGTCCGTTATTTCGGGAAACTGGGGATGAACGAATTCCACGGGGTCAACCTTATTTTCTTCGATAAAAGAATTCAGAAACAAAGTGCCGTATTCGGTTCTTTCCTGTAGCTCCTGTAAATAGTAAGATCAATAATTCCACGTTTGCACAAACTTTTTATGTTCAAATTTTGGTTGTCGTTTTGCATGTAAAAATAAAGTTTCATTAGTTTTATTTACGAGAAAAAATAAGTTGACAAATAATTTCTTCATAAATTTAAAATCCACTTCTACACTTAATATTTAAATAATTTCTTTTATTTAATTTTTAAAAGTTCAAATATTAATCTGATTTTAATTTAAGAGAGAAAATAAATTTCACTTGATAAGCAAGGAGTTATAAAAAAATTTACATATGAACTCGAAGTTCAAATGTCTAAGGATGAAATAGGAAAAGATTCCTAATAAAATTTTAATTGCAAGGATAATATATTCTGTCATAATATTAAGATCTGCATCTTATCAGACTTTCTATAACATAAAAAAATAAGATCCAAGGTGATAAGTAAGATCCTAGGCCATAAAAAATTGTTTATTTATTTATTTTGAAAGTATATATTTCTGCCACTAACTAAATAAAACATTAATGAGAGTGTGAGTTTTATAAGACTTTGCTTAAAATAAAATTGTAAAAAAGGATCTTAAAAGTGATGTGACACAATATAACACACAAAAATTAAATAAAAACCTAATGCAATGACTTTTACAATGAAATTGTTCCAACATAATGATAGAATGTATCAATGATCGTAAGACAGATCACGTGGGAAATTACTTATTTCTATCCAATGGTAGTTTTATTTCCTGCAATGCATAGCTTTAAGTGGTCATAATACCTAGTTTTTTCATTATCCCAAATATCTAGTTTAAGTGGGGAAATAAAATCAACTCAGCTCATTTGGTATGCTAATTATAATACAATAATACAATAAAAAATCAAATTTTCCCATTGATTATTATGTTTGAATTTCAATCCGTCAATAAATTCAATTTTATCAACATATTATACATAAATTTAAATATGTAGATAAATTTAATATTTTTTTTATAAATTATTATTCACGGATATATATATAGAGAGAAAGATAAATCTACGAATATGTATATGTGAGTATTTACTAATAATAATTAATAATATGAAAATTATGAAAACTATAAATATGATTAATAATATTAAGAATATTAATAATATTAATAGTATTAATAGTAATAATAATTATAATAATAATAAGTATAATCATATTAAAAATAATAATGATGAGAATATGATAACAAAAACTCGTTTGTTGTTACCTATGGATTTTTTTTCTTAGGTAAATTCAATTTTTTTAGTGATAACAAATCCAATGAGGGAAAACAAAGTAGCAACAAGAATCCAAATGATAGAAATCTAACCTATTAATAAATGTTATCAGATGTACCTGGAAATTAGTGATTTTTAACAAGATTGCAAATTGGAGGAAAAGGTTTTCTCTTACATTTTCGATAATTTGTTTGTTAATGATGTTCTCCAAAATATTTTAAGAAGACAACTTCTTTTACTAGATGATTTGATATACATTAATTGTTGGACTTGAAGAACAAGGTCAAGTCTCAAGAGAATATGTTCTTTCTCTTCATCTCGATCATCGTCTTCTAGAGAGACATAAAGAGCGTCATCTGTTCAGCATCAAACATCTTTTCATTCACCATGCTTCGGGTTGATATCATCTACTTCCTTCTTCAAGCTAATTCTCTCGGTCCCACGGTGGGTGAGCGCCAATTATTCTCGAACGGGGTTGAAATCAAGAGAATGATTGCAACACTCCTTGGTCGGTCGGTCAAGTCTTCCTTCCTTCTTCTCAAATTGAGCTTCTTACTCCTCTCTCGTTGTTCAGCCTCTAGGTCTCCGCATAGTCCAGACTCGGATGGTACCTGCAAAAGACATTCCAACGCTCAAGTCAGAATTCAGTATTCGGCATTATCTACACTACAAGAAATTTGCTATTTATATACAGATTTTTACATACGGATTCAAATTCGTATGTAAAGTGAGCATTACATACGAATTTGAATACGTATGTAAAGGGAGCGTTATATACGGATTTTTACATACGGATCCAGATCCGTATGAAAAGTGAGTATTACATACAAATTTTTACATACGAATCTAAATCCATATGTAAAGTAATTGTTACATACTGATTTTTACATACGAATCCAGATGCATATGTAAAGTGAGCAATACATACGGATTTGTATTCGTATAGTTTTTTATGAGAATTAAAAGCCATGAACAAACTAAAATAAAAAAAAATAAAAATGAAAATATAAAAGAATGTCATAAGGAATTGAAATAATTTTAAGATTTATTACCTTGTTAAAATTAAATTGAGTTTATTTATTTATTTATTTAATTAAATAAAATTATAATATTAAAATTATTAAAAAATAAAAATAAATAAATATAAATATTAATATCTATAATAATATTTTATATTGATTGTCTCCATCTAAATCATACTAGAATTAAAATTATTAATATTTTTATTAATATTAATAATAATAATATTAATATTAATATTAATGATAATACTAATATTAATATTATTAATATGTATAATAAAAATTATAATATGATAAAAAAAAATTTGTCTGGTGGTGTAGTAGTTAAAACTTTCTTTGGTCAGGAACTTGACTTCGAGTGAGTTTGTTTCTTACATACGGGCTTTATGTAGGAAGATTGAGAAGGTTTTCAAAACTAAGGTTATAAAGTAAGGTCACAATATATAAAATGAACAATTCATGTTATGGAAGGGAGGTGATAGAAGAAGGATAGAGAATGCGTTTTTTTTATTTGAAACTCACACATTTTTTTAAAATTAGTTATTCGAACTTTTTTTTTCATAAAACAGTTGAAATAATTTATAAAAATGAATTACATTCTTATTTTTTTTATTCAAAATACATTATTAAAATTTCACTTGAGATGTATCTTTAAGTAAAAAAACATATTATTGTCAGTTCCAATAAATAAAATTCACAATTTTGATTTTAAGTCTCACAAACATAAAGTCTATTTGTCTATTAAAGTAATTCAATATACTTGGTATTCAATATATTTCTTCCTAAAAAATTATTAAGATATTTCAATTGTTGTAATAAATTTTCACACAGTTACAAATTAATTGTTGAAAAAGACAGTTACAAATGAATACAAATACATTAAAAATACCATTTAGTATGATTCAATCCAGTCTCAACGCTAAAAATTGAAAATCAAATTAAATCACAATATCTTGTTTGTCTATTAATTTAGTTGGTTTTCAATTTAAAATAACTAAATGGAAGAATTTAGGTTTAAAACAAATTGGCTAAATTTTACATAACTTGTTTATTCTAAATAATTTAAGTGTATTGGTTATAACTTGTTATAATTTATTTACACGGCAATCGTGCTATACTATAAAGAAATAGACAGAAGAAAATAATTTCTTGTAGTGTGATAAATTAAACTAAATGAGCATCAAAACAATTTCTATTGTAGTAGGATATTTGGGTATCCGACCGAGAAAGTTGGATGGGAAATTTATGAAGGGCGAAATTAATGTGAGAGCATTTATGAGTCCTCACATGTGCCATTAAGTTTTCTTCCCACTCCCAAATTTCATTTATGGCCTTTCACCACAAATTCGTCACTATTTTCCAAACCTCTGTAGGTAGATGTTAAGCACTCACACCATTCATATTCTCCAATTTTAAATAAATAAATAAAATACTTGTGTGTGAACTATTTTTTTTATATTGCTTAGAACTGAAAAAGTAGAGACTAAGGACTGATTAAACCATTAAAATAATAGAAACTTTTTATTATGATGACCAATATGTTGGTTCTTACTAAGGTGAATAACCAGACTTGTGATGATATGATAAAAGCATTGAAAAATGTTTTAAAAACTGTGCCCTTCTGTGCGTAGTGCGAGAAACGAGAGAGAAAGAGATGAGGGGTTTGAATCAATTAGGGGCAGTTGAAACCATCTACGAGGAAGAATGCGAGTTTTCATCGACATCTTCTCCTTTTGCTTCCCCTTCGCCGTCATTTTCCTCTTCTCCACCATCCTTTCACTCCAGAGTAAAGGCCTGGTAACAAATCTTTCTCTCCATTATTCATCTCTCACGTTTTCTCTGGGTGTCATATGACTCCACATGGTCTCCAATTACGTTTACTTTCTTATTTTAATATTAAAAATTCACCCAGGTCTCTGAAAATCGGCCGTGAAACAGATGTCTTGATTCGTGTTCAAGGGACATGTTTTCGTTTGCACAAGGTTGGTTGATTTTCCCTTGTCATACTCTTCAACTAATATTACTGTCTTACTTCAACCCTGTTTTTATCAAAAGCTTGCGTGTGGTTACAGTGTTGGTTTTTTAGCAGAACAGTTTCTTTACCAACTTCTTCGTTTGATTCATCTTGAACCTTCAATACTTAGTTATACACAATCATACCCGCATCCAAACTTTTACAGTCATAATAACAAATTAACATGATTAACCTTAGGATTTTGTCAGCAAAATGTTTGGCTGAATTTGTAGTTTACATACTTGCGATTAGTAGGGTTAACAAATGCAAACCTGATTATTGGTAGTGACAGTAGAACAAATTAGGATGGATAAGAACAATGTTGGATGGCCATCAAGGAGGAGACTAACCTATGAACAGGGTATAGGAATATACTCCCAGCTACCGAAGAAAAGTTAAGAACTACTTTATTTTTTTTTCAGCCTTTCAGGTCAAGATGTTGTTAATATGCCTACATCAATAGTCAATTCAACACATGTACATCAGACACTTACGCTTGAAGAGTTCTTATTTTTATTAAAATTAATAATAATTGAAGAACCTATTTGATATAAAAGTACTTCACAGTCTTATTATAATAATATAAATATGTGAGTAAGCAGAATAATTTGTAAATATTATTATAAGAAGATTGTAAATGAATTATATATATGCATATATAAATAAAAAGAGATTTCAAAACATCATTTTCCTATTAAAAACACATAGCATTAAGTTATCATTTTCCTATGCCTAAAATCTAGAGGAACCCAGCAAGTTATTTTCTGAAAAATCCCTATGAATTGAGGATGCAGAACAGCTAGCAACATATCTACATAATTCTAGACCAAGCTTGTTGACGATGCTGCTGATTGCTGTGAAGTCTCAACCCCATAAACATTGTAAAATGAATACTAGATCATAGAAACAAATATGGTTATACTAAATAGTTATTGTAAAACTCGGTTATTATAAATTTATTGTGTGATTAAACACTGTTGTGATGATTAGTTTTAGTTGAGAGGAAAGTAATAATGTAAGAATCCATTTCATGTATGCTGGGGAAGCTTCAGTGACGCCCTGTTTTGTCTTGACATGACCCTTTTAGATCAGTAATTGCTTTTCATGGCGCGGCTTTTTAATCCTAATAATAAGTAGGGACATTCCTTTAATTTAATTATTACCAATTACATAGAAATAAGCGCTCTACTTTTTTGTGCTGATAATGAAAAGATGGACACTCATGATGTTCTTCGTTTTTACTTTATTTCCAGGACCGTGTGGTTTCACAAAGTTCATACCTAAAGCGCCATCTAACGGAAACTTCGGACCTCACCATCTCTCCCCCGTTAAACATAACAGTCGAGACATTCGCCGCCGTAGCCGAATTCTGTTACAACATCCAAGTGCAAATGACGCCGGCGAACGTCGCCGTCATCAGAACGGCGTCGGAGATGCTGGGAATGACGGCAGCTGACGGCCTGAGCCACTTGGCGGAAATGCGCTTCCGCGAAGTCGTTTTTACCAACCCAGAGCAGGCGTTAACGGTTCTACGTTCGTGCATGGCTATACTTCCCGAGGCTGAAACGACGGCGTCTCTCGTTAGCAGATGCATTGAAGCGCTTGTTTCAGTTCATGGCATCACTCGTTTAAATGAGGTGAATGAAATGCAGCCTCGAGATTTTCAAATTGTGGCTGAATCATTCGGTAGAAGGTACGAGAACCACGACGTCCTCTACAAGATGGTCGATTCGTATTTTAAGGTATAACACGTTTCTCATTTTTATTTGATCAAAGTTATACGATTACTATTGATCTTAGAGACATATTTGGTATTTGTGAAGGAAAACAAGTTTGAGAAAGTAACGGAGGAAGAGAGAAGTAGTATATGCAGTTGCATAGATTGCACGAAGCTGTCGAGTGATGCTCTGGTAGAGTGTGTTCAAAACCCTAGAATACCGTTGAGATTGGTGATGCGAGCGGTGCTGGTAGAACATCTCAACACTCGCCACTCCATCGCCATAGCAAGCTCTGAAGTTCAACGTCATCAACTCCGATTCGAGAGTAACGAGGGACGACAACGACGCCGTTCCATGACGCTCGGGGACTTCCTCCATCGCGACGCGGCGCTGCGGCAAACGGAGCGACTGAAGACAGTGATGGATTCCACGAATGCTCGCATTGGAAGCCTGGAAGAAGAGGTGCGGTGCATGAACAGAGTGCTGAGAAAATGCGAAGGGAAGGAGGAGGAAGAGGAGAGGGGTGTGTTGGGGTCAGAGCGTTCGGCGAGTTTCCATTTTGTGCCGGTTGAGAATGGTAGAGTGAAGAAGGGGGAACGATGGTCGAGTTCGTCTTCGAAAATTGAGTTTGATGGGAGAATGGAGAAGCGTCAGGGGAAGAGATCTTCTTTCTCTGTGGATGTTGGGAGCGTGAATCCGAAAATGAACAAGACTTTTCGGCAGAGGTTCATGATTGGACTCAGGAACGCGTTTCGGGTGCAAAACTCAGCCTCAACTTGACTCCAGAAACAAACCACGCTCCTTACTTACTACTCACGTATAGATAAGTTTGGAATTGAAGATTGTTGTGGTACATACTTCACAATTGTAACCTACCATCTCAACTATTGTGGAAGAGAGCATCTACAATACACCTTTTTTGCTTATTTTTAAATTTTCGCTTCTAAAATAAACATAAATTTATGAATTTTATATTAAATTCACTCCAACCTTAAATTTGTTAAAATAATGTTTCACCTCCTTCATTTTAGATTTTGTGATTGCAAAATGATTTTTCTATACTAATATCATATATTCAAAAAGGAGTAATTCACTTAACCAATGTTTTGACGAGTTATATATGTTTTAATAAAAAAAATTAATACCCAATTTTTTCTATATTTCAACAATTCAAGCGTATAAATGCTTTGTAAGAATTCTCCATTTAATTTTATATCAGTGCAAGTTTTGTATTTTTTTTTTTTTTACTTTTAAAGGTATAGTGTAGACGCAGTATATTAGACCAGGAGTTATTTACTAATTGGTGTTATATTAAAATAAATTAATATATAATTAAACTTTTATATAACATATTTTTAGTAGTCTTTATAAGCACACCTCTTTTTATTTGTAAACTAATATATATATTATCTTTCACATTTTTTACTCCCATTTATTTTTATTATATTTTTTTTCTTTTTCAATCACATTTATCGTGTTTTACTCTCTTTTCACTTTTACTTTTTTCTTTTTATTAAAAGTATTTATCTAAAAAACATTACTTTGAAAAACATCACATTCTAACTAGATGATATCTTGTATTTCAATAAGTGTATACATTTTACAGAATAAAATTGTATTAGAAAAGAGAAAGAATACAACCCATGGGAAAACAAACCAATACCTACTCTACATACTTATTTTTTTTATTAAAAAACTTGCAAGTTCTATTTTAAAATTTAACACATTCCTCGTACCCAAAGAATTTTGATAAACTTTAATCAGAGTTATCTCCATAGAAATATGCTATTGCGTATGTCGTTAAAAACAAATATTTTTGTTATATACAGTATTTTAGCCAGACACAATAAAAAGTTATGGGTTATAATCATCATTTATGTCACTTTATAAAATCACCATAATTTGCTCTGCGATTCTTTATACAACATCATTTTTTTAAATGAACCATTTCAACCAAAACAGTTTTACTAAAAATACTTTTTTAAAGCATTTTTTTAAAATAAATAAGAAACAGGTGTAATTGAATGTACAATCCTCATTTTCTTTTACTTTTACTTCACCGTTTGTCTTTCTTTCATCCTAGACAACACAAAATTGAATGTACAATCCTCATTTTCTTTTGCATAGCTTTTACAATATTACTTAACAGTTTTTTTTTTTATTTCTTTGTTATATCATTTCTAACTTTATTTCTATTTTGTTTAGATATGTTTCTGTGACAGTACAGTATTTTGCAACAACTTAAGCTACAAAAAGAAAAATCATTTTTCTAAAAAGTTTATTTCAAGTTGTTTATAATTTAATTTAACAAAAAAAGGTAAACTTTAAAAAACAGAAAATTTAATTGAAGAATTAAAAAAAGAAAACAATATTATGTTTTATGGCTAAACACTACAAGAAAATCATAAAATAAAAATTAATTTTAAGGACCAAAAATAATTATTGGCTAATGACTAAATTAGATAATATTTTAGAAAAAAAAATTACTGGTTTCTAAACTAGTTTCTATTATTGATAAATAATTTTTAAATTAGTATCTAATTAGCTACCAAGATTTTCTACCGAATTTAGAATTTAAAGAATTGATTATATATTTGGAGAAAAATTACAAATTTTAAAATGAAAGTTATTTATCATACAAATCTACAAAAAGATTATACATACGAATTTGATTTAAATAGAAATTCTGAAGAACATAAATGTCAAGTGATGAAGCTTGTGTAAAATATATGTGTCATGTAGGTAAATATGTGCAAAAGAATTGTCATGTGTGTGGTTATATTCATGTTTATTCCATAAATAAAGCATATTTTATAAAAATAGAATCAAAAATAGTTTTTTTTTGGATTAAATTGTTTTACTAACATCTCTAGTTTTTTTAATCTTTATAGTAAATTTTAATTCAAACGTTTTAAAGTTTCTTTCGGTCAAAATAAAAAGAGTCAATAAATTTATTTATTTTTATTAGATATTTTATTTTATTTTAATTATTCTAAATTTTATTGAAAACAAATCTTTTTCAACTAGACTATCATTTTATAAATTGTTGTAAATAACTTAATAGGATTAATTAGAGGATTTTTGACCATGGGTTTTTTTTTTTTTTACCAAAATGGAGTCCGTTTAAAAAATATTACAAATTTAGGCAAGTCGTGCCAATTTGGCACGACTTCATATGCACAAATCGTTCCAATTTGACACGACTTTGTCATGTCATACTAAAGTCGTGCCAACTTGGCACGACTTCTGCCCTGTCATACGGAAGTCGTGCCAATTTGGCGCGAATCTGCCACATCTTAATTTTTTATTTTTTTTAAAAAATTTATTGTTTATATATTGGGTAGTAAGTTATGTAATGTTAAAAATTAATTTGATACATAATTTTCTAAGAGTGTTAGTTTTAAGGAACAAAAAAATTGGATATATAATTATTTTTAAATTATTTAATTATTTCAAAATAATTACAAATTATTTATATTATTTGAATTATTTAAAATTTATATAATTATTTTTAAATTATTTAATTATTTCAAAATAATTACAGTACTTATACCTTTTTATATTTTAATATAAATAACATTAAAAAAAATAAACAGGTTAAAAAAATGT
>Ga0123342_1000506_pt1 | contig 61649 bp, 27 predicted proteins | sample Turbeawhitnodule_FD_89960 | JGI IMG/M metagenome (GOLD analysis project Ga0123342, IMG submission 89960) | Root nodule microbial communities of legume samples collected from Mexico - Turtle bean Mexico white nodule | ecosystem: Host-associated > Plants > Roots > Nodule | place: Mexico: Nepantla... | reverse complement strand
CCTAACAACTTGCTGATAAAAAAAAAAAAAAAAAAACCTACCTAAAAAATCAATCAATTATATTTATTTTATTTTTTAATTTAAAATATTAATATATCATTATATTATTATAAAGGACTATCAGATGAATGTTTTTACTACTGAGAATGTAAAAGTTTTTTTTTTCTTATTACAACGGAGAACATCCTTGGGTGATAAAGTACAAGTACCTTACGAGAAGGTCCCATAGCCCATGAATGAATGTGTGTGGGCCTTAACTTAATGGAACAATGAATATCTTATCATCACATCACTCCTTTATCTAGTTTTATAATCAAACCAAAAACTCAAAGCAAGGGAAATGCATGGAAACCACTTGATGGGAAACCTAATAACATTAACAACCTCCAAACATCTCTTCCTTTGTTTCTCTTTGTTCTATCTCTTTTTCACCTATCTCTTCCTTGCTCTTTACGTCATTTCCTCTCAATCCAAATGCCTTTTAAGATCACACCCTTTTGATCCAATTCAATCTTCTTCTCTCTTCTCCTACCCTTCTTCCTATGGACAGCACAAGTATGCCATCTCAACCTCACGTTCTACCTGCTCTTCTCCTCTCAATTTTTCAGGTACTGTTCACTAATGCCAAGGCTTGTTATGACCCCACAAAATGTTTGGCCACTTTTTCTGTTTTTGGTATGAAGATAGCCTCTTTTGGCTAAAGGGTGTTGGGTTCTGTGTTCAGATTACTGGTATGTTTTGAAGGAGATTCAGAATTTGCGCAAGAGCCAAGAATGTTCTACAAGAAATGTGAGGTACATGCAGATGCAGGGTGCTGGTCATAGTTTCGGTGGGAATCTGAGTAATCATTTAAGGTTTTCTTATTTTGATCACCAAAACGATAGCAGGGAAGTGCCATGTGGCTTCTTCAAGAAATTTCCAATTAGTGATTCTGGTTAGTTCCTCTCCCTCCCTTTTCTATGTATTCATGAGTTAGTGAAAAAATGATGGAGACTCTTAACTTCAGTGAGTATTAAGAAAAATAATGAGATAGATTTGAAGCGGGAAAAAGGTATTTGAGCAACTTATGTTCGAGTTATATTATATGTAATATGTATGACAAAATACTAAATGAGAATTTCTCGAAACAAAAGTAAAATATATATATATATATATATATATATATATATATTAAGGCTAGGTGTAAATAGTCTTCAGTCTTATTAATAAAATATTGAATTAGCTTACTACAATGTAAGAAATATTATTTTTTTTAAATACTTTTTTTTAAAATGATATCGTTTTGATTGAAAAAAAAAATAAGAAACTAGTATTAAATAAAGATTAATTTCTTACCAATAAACTGAAAACGAAAAACATGAGCTTTGGATATAAACTTTTTAAAATATGATGGATAAAAGAAAATTGAAATAAAGGATTTGGGTCTATTCAAATTTTAAGAATACATGCATATATGTGTGTGTGAATAAAAGAATGACTTGAAAGTATAAAGTAGAGAAGATGGCAAAACATATGTTTCTATAATACAAGTATCTATAATCAAAATTATAAATAATGAGAAAATTAATTTTAAAAAAAATGCTTAATGTATCATATAAATTGCATATTTAAAACGAATGAAGTTACCGAGAGTAATTTGTTGTCGTGAAGTATTTAAAGTTTTATTATACTATTACAAATCCAACTAAATATATTTTATGGTGGTGAATATTGAAGTTTAAAACAAATAATTAAACTGGAAAAAAAAAGTAAGAATAACACAAATAAGTATGATAAGATAGATTCATTATAGTAACAAACATGACATGATTATAACCAGAAAATACTTATGTGACATTTACTGAGAAAAGGAGAAAAAATGATTAAGATATCTTAGAGACACGAATTAGAAGTATTAAAAAGAGATTGCCTAGTAAATAATTTGATTAGAATTATGTTTTTAACTAAATTCAAACAAGATTATCAATGATTCATATGGTAATATCAAAATTAAAAATGTTTTCATCATAACTCATGTTCATCCTTTTTTTCTCTCTGGATGCAGATCGAATTGCCATGGAAAAGTGTGAAAGTGTAGTTGTAGTTTCAGCAATATTCAATGACCACGACAAGATCCGGCAACCTAGGGGTCTGGGGTCCCAAACACTAGAAAATGTCTGCTTCTCCATGTTCATAGATGATGTTACCCTCAAAGGGCTTCAATATCATGGCTTAATTTCAACAAAATCAAGTGGATACAAGATAGGTGTGTGGAGGATTGTAAAGGTTACAAAAGAGGATTTGTATCACAACCCAGCAATGAATGGTGTTATACCAAAATATTTAGTTCATAGACTTTTCCCAAATTCCCAATTCAGTGTTTGGATTGATGCAAAGCTGCAACTAATGGTTGATCCATTGTTGCTCATTCATTCACTTGTTATATCTCAGAATGCAGACATGGCTATATCAAAACACCCATATTTTGTTCATACCATGGAAGAAGCAATGGCCACAGCAAGATGGAAGAAATGGTGGGATGTGAATGCCTTGAAGATGCAGATGGAGACCTACTGTGCAAATGGATTGCAGCCGTGGAGTTCCAGCAAAATGCCATACTCATCAGGTAATTGCATCTTATGTTCTTAATATCTTTATTGTTTTGTGTATTTACATGTTCAACCTATCAAAAATCATCATAAGTAAAACTTTTTAAGGTAATAGTTATATGAGAGGTTTGATTGAAAAACTTCTCAACAAAATGAGTATTTTCTTATCTCTTAAAAAAGTCATTAAACTTATCAAATATGATCGTTTATGGGATTATAGATGATAATGCAAAAAAGTTGCACACTATTTACTTGCATGGCCTATAGTATCATGAACTTTAGAAAAGGTTGTATCCCATATATGATTGCCAATTTCTTCGCACATTATCATTTATGTTTGGAAGCTTCATCTAAATTATTATTATGGAATCAATATAATTGGTAGATGTGCCAGACAGTGCATTGATCCTGAGGAAGCATGGACTAAGAAGTAATCTATTCTCCTGTCTTATATTCAATGAGTTGGAGGCTTTTAACCCAAGAGACCAATTAGCTTTTGCATTTGTTAGAGATCACATGAACCCCAAGTTGAAGCTGAACATGTTTCAGGTTGAAGTTTTTGAACAAGTGACTGTGGAGTATAGGCACAATCTCAAGCCAAGTGATGTTTCCATTGCCAAAAAATTATCTATGACAAGAAAAACTGTGAGGGCAGAACCAGATTTGTTGCATGAAAATGGAAGCTGTAGCAGCAAGTGCCAGCAGTATCTTGCTACCATGTGGGGTCTTATCAATAATGCCCCAAGACCAAAGAATGAATAATTGTTTGATAAAGAGGTTCAAGAAACAAATCAAAGAAAAAATATAACTTCATAATTGGATTTGTCTTCTAACAAAAAAGGAAAAGAAAGATTCTTCCATTAAGAAAGAGAATCTGGAAACATGCTCCAGTTTAACCGGACTATTGTGCTCTTTCTGCATCCATGACTTTTTAAATAAATTCCTTTTGTTTAACTCTTTTTACTTTTGTTTGAAAATGTTGAAACTTAAGAATAGTGGTGATATTTTTCCAAAATCCAGAAGTAGCTAAGAATGAAGGGAAAAAGAAGATTCGTGGCACTTAGCAGCAAAATAATTAATCAGGAACTTTTTTCTGGAAGAGGGATTTATCGAGAAAAATTAATATAAGCTGGGATAATTTGATCCTATGTGAAACCTGAAATTGTCTTCCTCAATGGCATAAAATAACAAAATAATAACTAAGATCCACATTTTGGTTCCATATGATATTTTCAGTTATTATTGAAACTTTCAAGCTAAGTTCTACTTATGATTTATTGTTTTTAATAGTTTTATTCAATTTAAGGGTAAACATAATCAGGACCATGGTATTTTATAACAGATTCAAGTTATAACATCATCTTAATTCCAAGTGATGTCCAATATTTTTAACATATTTATGTATATACTTTTTGTTAATATTATAACAATATATAATATCTTACACTGATATTATATTTACATGGATGTTACCTGTGATAAAATATACCTTTTAAATACTGTGTTGCATTTCTTCAACTATATAGTTTAATTTCTCGTAATATTAAAATTAATATATGATTAGGTAGTGAATAAATTTCAATAAATAATCTCATAAGAATTTAGGATCAAATAGAAATTAAAACAAACTCATCACCCCAATTTGGTCCTATAAATATTCCTAACCCCAGTCACCAGACAATCATGAATTAAATTTAAGAGTAAATTAAAATTCAATTCTTTACAATTTAGAAAAAAAAAATCGAATTCCATATAATAATTCTAGTTTCTGAATACTTACAGCAATATTTTTATAAGGATATATAAGCCATGGTAAAAAAAATCAAAGATAGTACAATATATTAAAAAAAAGCCAAAAATAATTAGGAAAGTTTTCTGTAAATCTCCAAAAAAGATCGAGCAAAATCAGAAATAAAAATAAAAACGCAATTTCCTCTAAATTTTAAGCTATCACACACACCTAACACTGAAATTGTCACGTCATATAAGTGTAAGCACAAAAAGGACATATCTTTTAACAACAATCAATAACCTCTATAATGCAAACCTCTGTTTATGAAGCATCTACAAACTTGGCGTCTTTTAAAGCCTACCCATCCTTCACCATTGGGTAGAGGTTGCTTCACAACCCCACTAACATAGAAGTCGAGAACAGTACCTACGCAATTTCTTTCAAAACTTTAGCTGGTACCTGACTGAGTTTTACTGTGCCAGCAGCATTTTATATATTTTACTGGCTACCAACAATTGCATGAAAATGGTACAGAAAAAGTTATCTTTCTTGGCGTAATTTCCCAAAATTACTTGTGGGAGTTGAATATTAATTCTCGAACCAAAAATCAACGACTTGGTACTTTCAACAATAGAGTAATACAACATAATATAGTTGGAGAATTTAAGGTGGGAAAACCCAAAGTCATGTAAACTATATACGATAGAAGAGTACAGAAAGGGGTATTTAAACTGTTGCAGGGTCGTTGATCACGCCCAAGAAATCATCTTTTATGGTACCTATGCAGAACTGCCAAAAGAAAACGCATTATATCAGGTGAGTTCTGAAAAAACATTGAAATTTAAAACCAGATAAAATATTCAATATGCAAAGGAAAAGCTTATTTGTGTCTCTACACTTGTCATTTTAAAAACTGAACAGTTGCAAAGTTCATATCTATAGCACTACAATTGATGGGAAGGAAAACATAGATCAAGCACGTGCAGGAGTATTAAAACTTTAATAGCATACAATCTAGTATCATATGCTTGCTAAAATGATATTAGTTTTACAAGGCCATCAGCATCATTAGTTCTTTCACACAAGGCGTACAAGATAATCATGTCATGGTAGGAACAATACAAGCAACATGTGACATCAACAAGTTGGTAAAAATATTATCATTCTCATTGCATGCAGTAACTGGAGAATATCTAATCATAATTTTCTCCTGACAATCAAGGGTTTACTAATAAAGTAAAGCTGCAGCATGGAGTAGCAATGCTTCGTCGCATACCACAAATATGGGCGTAGATTTATAACTCAATCATGATAGCTAGAAACTTTTCTTGGTAAAATTCCATGTTGATTTTGGACCAGGGTTAAGTTTAAATATGGACAAGAGTTACAAACACAGTAAATTACCAGCAAACAAGCATAAATTAGCATTCCAGAGATGTAAAATATCACCACTTTCATGATATTCACATACTACTGCAACGATAGTGGTCATGAGCTAAGCATTAAAATTAGCAAAAAAACTGAAAGGTTCTTTTCAGAGGCATTTGTAATTGTGAAAAAAATGTGGGAAAAACAAAAAAGCTATAACCTTTACAGAGCTAAAAATCTTTCAATTAGTTTAAATTTCTCAAAACAGAATTTAGCATAAAACTGATGGAGCTTAAATTAAGAGCATTCAACAAAATAAAGTATAAGGCATGATATAAAGGCATACAATCTCAGTAGCATCCACTCGAGTCCCAATTATCTTAAGTCTCACTTCACTATCTTTTTGAATCTTAACCTGCAAAAGACCAATTAATTAAAATAAAAACATAACCCATAATCATCAAATAAGACATGACAACAAACAAAAAATATAAAATAATTTGCTCTCTTCTTTTCCATTGGTGAAGTAATAAATGATACATACAGATCCATCTGAAGTAGTGTAATTTGGCATGTCTCCAGACTGGAACTCCATATCATCCGGAATCAACTAAAAGAGAGAGAAAAAAAGGGTCTCAACAAACAAATCTATGTATAAAAAACTACAATTACAAGTTGAATTGAAACTTTTTCAGTTTCAAAGTATTGCCATAATCTATTTCAATTTAATGAAAAAAAGGGAAAGTTTTAATGGTTTGAGATGTATGGTAAGACTAAAGCAAACCCATTATGATTGAGAATTTTAGATGGTTTGCATGCCATGCCGCCAGTCATCCCAGTATAAACTGATGTAATTAGTATCAGCAAACAGAATATAAAAGGAGGAAGGCAAAAAAAATCTAGGAGAATCTAAGCTCTGAATGATTACAACTTAAAGTTGGCAAAATCGCCTGAATTGTAATCACTCCTGACCCTCCTTAAATGCATTGCACCCTCTTTAGGTGGCCTCCTCCAGCCTCCAGCACTTTCAACCAATTTTGTGAGGGTGTGTTATCTCCTAAAGCCCAAATTCAAAGAGATAACATTCATAGATAAAAGAAAACAACAGATGGTTATATCATTTTTATTTCACTCCTGCCTTTGTCCACCTTTAGATAAAGAGAAATTAGGAAATAGTTAGAGAATATAGATTAGAAATGAAGTTATCTATATGTAGTTATCCTATTCTAGCCCAAAATAATTCAGGCAGTCTCCCTACCCCAAGTTCCAATTGGACAATCTTGGGGTTGCGAAGTACTTTTGAGGGTGGTGGATATCCCAAAAAAATATCATTTGCAATATTTTGAAATAGCCAATATTGCATTCCAATAGCAACAACCATAAATGAAAAACATAATTTTAGGATTCAAATTCTAAAACTTCCATGGAATTCCAATGACAGGAATAATACAGGACACATAAGTTTAGTGTTTAACATGAAGAATAATAGTAAGAATCTTTTAGATATAACACATTATAAAAGACAAATAATAAAGGACACATAAGTTTAGTGTTTGACATGAAGATCAATACTAACAACCTTTTATATATACTATGACATTATAAAGCACAAAAACTTACGTGGTTGGAAACAAAGATTTGTACAGGTCCAGCTTCAGCAAAAAATCCCATCTGCACAAACAGAACTCAACCGCCATAAACCACAATCTCCACAAATTAGAGTTACACAGCTTCCTTACTCTACAGAGAAGGAACTATACAAACCTTGTTCACCATGGTAACAACAGCTTCCAAGATCTCCCCCTTAAATGGTCTGAAGACAACACATTGGTACTTAACTGGAAATGTCACAAACCCTGTTCCATCACGAATTAACCCTTTCCCTATGTTTTCTATCCCTGTAACTGCCACCACAAATCCATGTCGACCACTGCAGAATAGTTAAAAATCCAAAAGTTCAATCCATCAAAGGTCCAAACCAGTCAGTTAGAGAGAAAAAGCTTTGTTGTCCATGATCTAAATTATATGCTTGGCATGCAATCAAATCACAAGATACCGTTACTAACTAACATTCCCTAATTATCATCCAATAATTAAAAAAAGTACATATTTTCCTACTGTCTTTTTTCATTTAAGCACCATGAAGAAAAAATGTCAATGAAGCACAAAACACCTGCAAGTGCCTTCCACATCTTTCATTAGCTTGGAAACAAGATTATCACGAAGGTTACGACCAAAGTAGCGTGGATGGAGCTGCATATTTCGCTCCAGCACTATGTGGAAGAACATATTCGCCTTTCCCCTTTTCCCCCTTACCCAACCTTGACTGTTACTCCTGACCACAAAACGCAAAATACGAATAGACTCAAAGAATACAATTATAAGAAGAAGAAAAAAAACCCAAATTAAAAACCCAAACTTTTTTGTGGAAAAATAGAATTACGCAAATAAGAAGTGACATACAGAAAACCTAATGAATATTATGTTTCAATCTTCCTCAACAACGTTCAAAACATTAATTGTTACACTAAATGCGAGAAGCAGGAGCGTACCCAGTGAGTATGCGAAGTTGAAAGGTGAAAGTGAGATAGAGTATGGTGAAATGTAGAGAGAAAGAAGGTGATGTAGTAGCCTCAGTGATGGCACCTAAACCAGGTCGCACAATAAGCTTAGTGAATGAGGTAATCAGTGTGATTGTGATTCCTAAGAATAGGGTTTTCAATTGAGGAATTTGATGAAGTAACAAACAAATATTAAAATTAAAAACTCACAACGATTTCTGGGAGCGGTGAATGGTGTGAGAAGATGCGGCACCAAAGGACGAATTAACACTGTCCTTCTATCTGTCTCCGGCAGCAATAAAACCTTTTCTTCTTACTAATTTTTAAGTAACACATAATATCAATATAATAAATATAATTTAATTCAAACAAGTCAGGATGGCCGAGTGGTCTAAGGCGCCAGACTCAAGTTCTGGTCTTCGAAAGAGGGCGTGGGTTCAAATCCCACTTCTGACACAAAATTTTAGATTTTATAAAAATTTAATTTTTAGTTTTTATTAAAATAAAATAAAATCAAGATAACAATAAATATAAAATCAAATATCATAAAAGAATATTATACGCTTTTTTATTTTCTGCATATTTAATTTATTTAACTTGCCTTTTCCTCTTATTAGATTTTATTTATTTATTATAATCCAAAAAAAAAAAATATTCAAAACATTCTTTGTGATATTTAATTTTATTTCTTTATATTATTGTTATCTTATCTTAATTTGTCTTTATTTTATTTCTATATATCCTTTATTTTTATTTGCATTTATTTTATTTCCTTGTATTTTATATTATAAAATTTAATTTTTAGATTTTTTAAATATAAATTATAAAATTTAATTTCAAACTCAATATTTTAATTTCCTTGAAATTTTAAAGTCTTTATCCAAACATATGGTTAATGTGTTTTCAAACTCATTTTTAAATATAATTTAAAATAGTTTATAATAAAACATATTGTTTCAATAAAATAAATTAAAATATCTTAACACATAAAAAAAAAGCAAGGTTAGTGAAAATATAATTTTATAATATGAACAATTAAATCAACAGAGAAAACTAAATTATATGAATCAATTTCAGAATTATTCAATCTTTTTCGAATCCCAACATAAAACAATCTCATAGATCCCACATGGATCTACACATCTAGGATATTTAACAAACATAATAACAACTAACGTCTTCCGGAAGATCCGTATTAAATAAGTCCTACCAAAGACTAACACTTGATCCGAAGATTACCAGTGAATCTAACAGAAAGAATCAGATAAGTTCAATACAATCCAAGTCGTGCATCTCATATGTCACGGTGTGCATGAACTCCCCCATCAACTTTTCACCACCTAATATCTTACTGTGACTTAAATCATCAGTGAAGTTCGGAGATCTTTGTTACCACATAGACATCAATACTTAATACACAAACAAACATATATCAGTTCATACGTTATCTCAAATGTATGAATTCAATTCCATACAATTTTCATCATACAGTATCATTCAAAATGTCATCCACAACATTCAAAACTTTATTTAACATAAAAACAACAACACTTAAATACTAAACCATCAAAATCTAACATTTTTACAAGTTTAAATAATATACAAACAAACAACACAATAGATAAACACACAACATCTCTACAAGAGAAAATTGAATATTAGGATCACATCTCCTCCACATTAAGATATTCTAGCATAGGGTGCTATTAAAATTAAAGTTAGCTTCCCTTGCCTGTAATTTCTTATCCCGAGAAAATTTTTGTTAAGGTAAGAGAACCACTCTAAAATCTAGAGACCTAAAACAAGTTACCCAAACATTACCAAATTTTAGTATGTGGTAAAACAAGTTGAGAACAACATTTTTCTCAACTATTTGAAAATCTGATCGGGTAGAATTTTTTTTTTTTAATGTTAGTTAAGATTTCTTAATCAACAATAGTAAAAATACTTATTCACATAAATAAGAATTACTTTAGATGTTATTTTTTTTATTAATAATATTTTTCCACATAAATAGGCTAAAATTGTGTCATAATATTCTTACTAAAATTGTGTCATAATATTCTTAGAGTTTTCTCAACTAATATCAATAAATCTTTTAGGTGACATTAGCTAGAAAATTGATTTGTAGTGTTGTACACCAGATGTCAAATTGAGTCCAAGATAAATAAAATAATTATGCAAATTATTTTCTTATTATTATTATTATTATTCAAGATAAACATTTAAAATGGTGTAAAATATATCCTTATAAGAGAGTTAGAACCAAAAATATAATGTTAGAATAACAAAAAACTCTTAACAAAATATAAATAAAATAAATAAAAAATTAGATGGACTGACAAAATTACTTTTACGCGTCGAGAATATAAGTTGGAAAAAAATAAGCGCATCATATTTGGTTTGTAGAAAATTAGTTTTTTAAATGTTTTAATTATGTTTAGTAAAAAAAATTGTATAAGAATCTAACTTTTCTAAGTAATTTTTTTTATTAAAATATATTATATAATTCTTATCAGGGAAAACATATATGGTTCTTCATGTTTTCTAGAGATAAAAAATAACAATTTTGAAAAATAAAATATAAATAATTTTATTAGGTAAAAATCAAGGAGTTATGTGACTGAGTTTTATTTAATGATTTATATAGTTACAAAGAGTATATAGTTATGTATTTCATTAAATAGTGAAATTATTTTAATTTATAAAGATTAAAATTGTTTAATTAAAAACATTAAAAAAGTCATCTCATTTATATAATAATATATATCAAACTACTTAATGAGATAACAAATTAAATGAAATTAATAAATATATGAAATTTTAAAATAGTAAAACAAATTGCGGTGAGCGTGGATCGAACACGCGACCTTCAGATCTTCAGTCTGACGCTCTCCCAACTGAGCTATCCCCGCTTGATGTTTATATAATCTATAGTGTAAATAATATAATCATTTATTTATAAATTAATATTTGTTTATTTATTTATTTGAAGAATGTTTATAAGAAACTTGACCAATAAATTAATAAAAGAAGATAGCCCTTATGATTTATGTCATCAATTTACGAACAGGTATAATACCATAGAGTGCTTGAGTTTAAAGTATTCATGATTTCTAACTCGTGGATGAACAGCAACAACATAAGCTTTCATTTGAAGTATTGTGAATCTGTGACCCTTAAGATATGCCACTCAGTATCTATGTTGCAAAATCTAAACAAAAGAAAAGTATATTTTAAAGATTTGCTTCTAATCATGTATTCCAAAATCATATTCAAATGAAAAATTACAAGTTCACATACTGCTTCCACAATTGTCTGTACATTCTGTGGTCAGTGTCCACACGCACACTTATAATATTCGTAATACATGTGAAAGAAAGAATGTGCATAGAAAAATACGAAAAGAGATGTGACATGCACCAATCAAACTTCACCTTTTGATGAATGCACTCTATCTTCATAAAATCACCTCCCACTTGCATAAAGTGCAGGCACCAAAAACTAAAGTGAAAACAAACCAATACCCTCTAAAAAATGTAAGCTAAAGAGAGAGAGAGAGTCTCATATTAGTCAAACAAATTCTCAAGTGCATTTCTCTTTCTTCCACATGCAACTGGTAACAACTCCTTTTGAGTTTGGCTTTGAGGAATGTCTTGGTTAGATGACAGAATTGACGACTCACTTCCTATAATCACTCCTTGCTTTTTCATATATTCCAATTTGTCTTGGAAGAGGTAAATCAATCCAATGAAAGAGACTTCCACAGTGAAAAGGATAGTCCAAAGTGTGGTGCTTTTTAAGGTTCTCTCATGGTAGGCTTTCAAACCAGTGTAAATGTTGATGATCCCCACAAGAGAAACTACTGTCCCTAGTATCCAATGTATTAAGTACCAATAACTCCTCTCTTTATTCCCCCTGCAAAACTCAATTACAAATTGTATAGCATTAAGATTACAATATAAAGCATGCTTTGAAAATTCAAGGGCTTTCACAAACACAGAAAATGTTAGACCAAAGAGGTGAAAATTTTGATGAATGGACCTGTGTGGTCTGAAAAATCCAATCAATCCTTGCGCCAATATTGCACCATAAAGTGCCAGGCCTAACTTTTGATGGTTGTTATCAAATGAATTTTCAAACTTTTTCAGGGACATAGCAGCTCCAACTGTGGCAAGAAGTACTGAAAGCATCTGTTAGATGAAATGTTAGACTGTGAACAATGAAGATTTAAAGGCAAAAAATTGCATATATATATACTGCATCCAAATTAGAACAGAAATTCACAGCTTATTTTAATGTATATTAATTCCTAACTAGTTTAGTTTGTTGATGATCAAACTATTGTTGTTAACTCAAAGGAAGCAAAGTAATGTAAAATCTGTGGTCTGAAAGGAAAAGAGATAATAAGAAAAAGCACTTTGTGCACTAAGGTAGAAAGGCAACATGTCATAGGTATATACAGCCTTCAAAGAACAGAAAATTTACTGCTGATTTTAAATGTATAAAACTCCTAATTAGTTCTATTCAAATGATAATCATGACATAGTGGTTAACGAAAACAAATCAAAAGCACTATAAAACTGTGGTCGAAAAGAAAATACATCATCTAAAAAGCTCTGTACTCTCCACTACTAAAGTTAAAGTAAGCTATGATTATGTTGTAAAACAAAGATCAAAACTTAATGATGACAAGATGTAACTTTCAAGAAACATCTTGTACCCTAGAGTCTACTTACTATATTACCTCTACATGAGTAAACCCAATCTTGACTATTATACATGGTAGAAGGGTCAAGATTAGGTAGCTCCACTCATGCCACTATACTTTCCCTACATGTATATGAAGTGCATGCTAAAGTATGAATAACTTTTACTCGAACAAAAAGAAGAGATATGACCTGAAAAGCAACATGGAGATAGAAGAGCACTTTACTCCTTCTAGATCCGGGTTCTGCCTTAATGGACCCTCTGATGATAAGTATTCCTAGTGGCATCAAAAACCCGGTTGAAGACCAGAGGAGTAGTCCATGTACTGCAATATCAGATGTCTTCTGCTGATTTACCTGATATAACAAAAGACAAATAATGTTTAACCAGAAGGGTTGGTGAAGAAGAAGCAGATGAACATGAAGAACATTATAAATGAAACTACAAAGAAATAGGTACTACCTTGTAAACTTTGTTATTTGTGTTCTTGTGACTACTAGAGTGATTCCCCTCCTCATAGGCCATGCAGTGACTGAATAGAAGAACAGAAACATAAAATGAAGCCACAGCAATGTGCACTGGTTTCCAGAGGGTATGCATTCTCCCAACCCAACAAGAGGTGAAACTGAGCCTACAAATGGCTACCCTTAAGCTCTCTCTCTCTCTATATGAGTTTTGAAGCTAATGATGGTTTAGGATATGATTGTTTTTTGGGATGGCTAAGGGAGGTTTTAAAGTGTGGTGAGGACTTCATTCCTCTACTTTTTGTATAAGAAGCTTTACAAAAGGATGAGATGCAATATGAATATACTAATTAAAGTGCAATGGTGCTTAGTTAGCATAAGTCCAACATGGTTAGTTGAATGTAAATGTTTGGAAGTATTAAGAAGAGAGTAAAATGGCAAAAAAAGTAAGAGTTTCTCAATTTGAAGGTGGGGTTGGTTGAGATTTGCGTACCATGTCATGGACGAGTTGAATTGAGAAACAAAGAGGTCAAAAACATACATACTAATGCACTTGACTTGAGGAAGTGGACAACATTAAGAGACATCATCACTCCATACCCATTGTATTCTTTACTTCAATTATTGCTTTCTTCCATTTGATACTTTGAAAATCCCTATTGTATGTATAATTATTTGATCATTTTATTATAATAATATAAATTCTTAAATTTCATTATGAATTATTAAAAGATGGCTATATGAAGGTTTTGTTAATAAAGATGAGGTGCAATTAGTGTTTTTTTTTTTTACTGTAATTTTTAAAAAAATACAAAAATAAGTAAATCGACCTTGGGTGACCATTTTTGCAGACAAAAATCGTTATTTGATGCAGGACTTTTGTTTAGATATTTTCTTTTCTTTTTTAAGAGTAGAAGTTGTGTTTTGAATATCAACTTTCATTTTTTTTTTAAGCTCGTCACTAAAATTGTCCTTAAGAAATAAGTAACACAACTTCTCTATTTTTAAAAAAGAAATTGATGTCATGCTTGGAAGTTATGCTTTCAAGCATGACTTGTGTAAAAAAATTGACACTCGTTTTCTTAAGTACGATTTCAGTGACAAACATAATAAAAGAGTTAGAAATTAGTAGTTGCAAATCTTCTACTTTCAAAAAAGGCAAAAAGAAATATTCAAACGTCTTGCATCAAATAACGATTTTTTTCTGAAAAAATTGTTACCCCAAAACTGATTTACCTATTTTGGTTTTTTTTTTTAAATTACCCTTTTCTGTAAAAAAAAACACAAATTATAATAACAAAACCATATATAGGGAAACCAGATTTTAAAAATATCATCCTTCATATATAACAATCAGAAGAATCCAACTTTTTCTGCATATAATATAATGCTCTTAGTTCATCTCAAACATTTTATAAATACAGTGAACATCATAGTGTTAACTATGTATTTATTATTTTATCCTTAGTTTCGTAACATTGTTGATGACATTAGAGTTAAAGTGATTTTACATGTATTCAATCTCTCATTACCCAAATTTGGCTAAGATAAAAACAAGAGTTAATTTATAGTTAAAAGTAAATTTTTTTAAAACTACAATCTGCAATATATAATTATTCTAGAGGAGAAGGCATAATATAACATCTCTATATTTTTCCCATATCCAATAACTATAATTTATATAAATATCAAAATAAATGTGTGGATTTAATTATGAATATGTACCATCACTACTTAATTAAGATCTTTTTTATTCTTAATACTAAAATTTTCGAACATACATTTATTGTAAACACAAACAAAATTTCAGAAACCTTTAAAGAAAACAATTTGAAAACCTTTTACTATATCTTCAAACAATTATTTATAAGCAGAAACACAATAAACTCACTATATCTTTAAATAAGACTCACTATAAACCGATTTTATGTGAAAAATTAAATTTAAATTATTTTTTATATTTTTTCTTTCCACGTAAAATTAGTCACTTTCAATCTATAAAAATTATCCAAATAAACTTTATCGTTTCGAATTAAAGACATTATATTTCACAGGAACATAGTCAGTGTGCTATAACCTTTTTCTAATTATCTTTTTAACCAAAATAACAAAATATTTTGACTACTTTTTGCTAACCTCACATGTAGTGTTGCATTCATCAGTGATGTCCTCATTAAAAGTGTGACCCAATGCTTTCAAATTAATTTCAATGGCCAAATTTTTAGTGGCCAGGTTGTACCAATTATATATATAAAAAAGAAACATATATTATATACTTCAAAACTTAAAAAAAAAACTCTGTATTTAAGCTTTTTTATTAAAGTAAAAAAGCAAACCTCAATTAAAACATGTAAAATCTTGATTAATCACAAATGTTTCATACAAAATCAAAGCATTAGTCAACTTACTAAAGTTGACCTTATGAATAAAGGGTTTAAGTCATTTTATATGTACTTAGTATTTATTACATTCTTGTTTAGCTTTCCTTATATACTAAAACAAATAAAAATTAATGTTAAAATATTTTTTTAAATTGTTTCCTAAAAATTTCACTAGAATAGGTTTTTTTAGAGGAGCTTAAGGATAGTTTTAAAATATTCATATCCTTTAACCAACACAAACGAGTCTTAAACCTTAATCATGTATTTAAGGTGAGAAGCATAAACCTTAAATTTGTACCAACTTCTCCAAAAAAAATTCTAAAAAATTAAATAAACTTCTTCATAATTAAATTGTAATTTATTTTTCTTTCATCTTCTGATTTTTTTTTTTTTCATTTACCCAATTTGTAGCTTTCGAATGTATGCTTCTTGCATACCACTTAGCCCTAAGAAGTCCAAAAAATCACTCATTATTTAATCTCCATAAATAAACATTAATGAAGTGATTAAAAACTATTATTTTTTAATTCACACAAATAATTGAGCCATGGTTCAACTATAATAATAACTAAATAGTATTTCAAGATATTTTATATTAATTAATTAAATCATATACTAATATTAATTAAAAATATGAAATAAATAAACACCACGATTTGAACTTGAACTTAGTATAATCAATATTGTGATATGAAGGAGTCCATAGTGTAGCAACAACACTAACCTGAACCGTAAGAGAATCAACCAGTTTATATTTATCAAAATGTTCTTCTTGTTTAAGAAAAAAGAGTCTTGATCTCATCCATAACGTAGGGATATGTAGAAGACCATGACAAAGGTGATAAAAGAATCACAATCTTCAGAAAGGTCATCAAGAATGACCTCAATGTGTTGTTTGACAAAAATCAGTGTGCCAATAGCAGTAAGAGAATCCACCATTTTCTTGATGTCCAAGAGATAGGTGTTAATGGTTCGATCTTTCTTTGGATTCTCGAGAAGAAATTTCAACTTCTTGATTTGAACACATGTGTGAGAGGCAAAGCACGTGGTTAATTTGTTCCAGATCTCAACATTAATGTCAAGACCCACCATTCTTGTCAAGAGTGGTGTAGTCATGTAGGCAAACATCCAGGCGACAATGAGATGGTCATGTTGCTTACAAAAAAATGTATTATATATTAAGGTTACCACTGATGCATCAACATATGAGAGAGAGAGAGAGAAAGAAGGAATCTATGAGCGATTGAGAAACTTGGACAATATGAGACTGTTGATGATGAGGAAAACTTGTTCTCATAAAACAATTTTTTATCATTGAGATTCAACGTGATCAAAATTGTAAAATAATGTGAAGATTGACTGTTATCATCATTCTTAGACCTGAAATTCACACAGATAAAACGAAAATCATGAAAGAGGAGAAAATTTCAAAAAGAATGAGACTTATACATTATGATGTATTATGAAAGAAAAAAAAAGAAAAAAAATAAAAATAATATATATATATATATATATAAAGAGGATATGCATGACAAATGACCCATCATACCCAAATAAAGCTATACATTATTATTCTTGTTATTTTTCGCACTCAAAATTTAAAAATTACATTACTTTCTAATATTAGTATTTTGATATGATAATCAAACCTAAATAGGTGAAATCAACTCTAAACTATAGTATAAACGTGATGGAAATAGAAAGATAACTCCTTATATGCTTAAATGTTGTCGATTAAATCGGATGATCATAGTCATACCAAAAAGGTACCAAAATTTATTGTTATATATATATATATATATATATATATATATATATATATATAATTATGCATCAATTAATTATATTTTTATAATTTTAATATATTTTAGAAAGACCCTATGATATGCATAAACTTAACTTTTTTTGGTCTATTTTAAAACCTTGTGGCAGACCATTGAACATATATTATCAATCAATAATTCAACCGAGTTGGACAAAGGTTGAATAATAATGGCAATCATTACACTGCCATTGTTTTCAAAGATTTGGCATAAAGTCAATATCACCACCATAAACATTAACTATAATTCATAAAAATTCCCTTTACTTTCTTTTTCTACCATAACGTATAAGGTGTGGAAGATTGGAACTAAAACAAGGCAGAAACAATACATTTTTCTCGCAAAATATATTATATTTAGACATTTTTCTTTCTATGAATTATTTAAAAAATAAGAGAAAAAGAAGTATTTCCATAAATTAATTTGTAAAAATATTATATAAGTTTTCTAAATTTTTATTTTTAACTTATATTTAAACTAACTTTAACTTTTATAAAAAAAATTATATTTTTTCTCTTAAAATTCATAACTTTGTCAAAAAAAATTCATACTCAACTTCAATCATTCTGAAGTTGCATTTTGATATAAGTCAGGAAAAAAAATCATTGCGCAAAAGTATTTCGATTTAAAAAATCGTTCTCTTGTTTACTGATTATAAACAATCCAGTAAATCTACAAACGACGCTTGATACTCTACTCCATAATTTGTTTAAGAATAATTATTAAATATTTTTTTATAAACAATTGATATCCTATTAATTGCTGAACATTTTATCGTTTGAAATAGAATTTTTTTCGATGATGGTTTTTTATTATGTTTTCTTATTTTAATAATTTCAAATAAAAAAATAGATTTTAGTTTTATTTGTAAAATAGTAAGTATTTATGTGAAAGACATTATTTATTATAAGTTAGATATTTCAGTAATTATAAACGGAGGAGAAAAATTAACCACCTTTTTAATAGATTTCTTAATATTGAAATCGTCATTAGTATTTTTTTTGTGTTTCAATATCTTTAAGTTGTATATTTTTAACTGCCCTTGATTTTTAATTTTATAATTATCTTTTCTTTCATTATTAAATTTATATATAAATTTTTAATAAAATATAAAAAAAATTAAAATTTTCGGACAAAAACCAAAAAGGATTATATAATTCATATTTTCAATTAGATAGATAAAAATGTAATCATAATGGGATATATTGAGGATTTGCAAAATATATTTTACTCTCGTATTACTGTGTTTGTTGATTATTTCACAACCACCAGTGATAATTCTAAATGTTATTCTAATAAATTTATTTTGGAAAATACTCCAAAATAAAGTAAGGCTCTTCCAAATTTTTAGACTTCACATAAACACAAGTTAGGTGTTTCTTCCTTCATCTCATTTGTTCCTATATCCATCAATTAGATGAAATTATTAAAATGTCCCATATCAAAAAGTTCTTTCTAGAATATATTATAAAATATTTATTCTAGAAAACGCATTTTGGAATATATATATAATATAATACATCATGGAAAATTTATTTTAGAAATTATATTTTGAAAAATATTTTTCAAAAATATATTTCATGAATTCCAAAAGAAAAACAGTTTTTTAAAATTTATGGAGTGGAGGGAAAAATTTGCTGGGGTGCAAGAAGAAATACCTCACAAGTTAATGAAAAAAATCCCAACTTAAGTTCTAGTCCATCAAATTATCTAAAACTGGTTTTATTAGAAATTACACCAACAAAATATTTACTTTAACTTTAAAATCACTAAAGATATATTAAAATAAAGAAGTGCTTTAAACAACCTAAGACCAAGAAGGATTTTTTCGCGTTACCAAAAAAAAACTCTACCAAGAAGGATGTTACTAAAAATACTTAAGAAGAAACTCGTCCAACCATCACCAAATATTGAAATTCTACCACTTGAGCTAGAGATTTTTGAAAATCTTGATGCCACTTCTGAGTTCAATAGTATCACTACTATTTTATTGGACTAACTAGCAAGCTTGGAATAATTTCCATAGTTAACATTTTCCTTCCTAAACTAGTGCACCATAAGCAAGTTTACCACAAAAATAGAGAAAAAGATAGGTGGCACATGCAGATTAGGTCCAAGCATTAACATGTTGATGAAGTTGTTATCATAACATGCAGGAACATGAATGTTTTGGGAGTTGTTTCTCAACATGCGACATAAAGGAAACCATTTTACCAAGAAACGTTAATGACGTTTATTCCCTGTCGTTGCTTCCCACCCCTGTAAGACATGATTCACAATTTCTTCTATTCCAACCTTATGCTTCACCTGCATATTAGATTTGTAAATCAAGTTAAGAAGGAAATGAGTGAAAAAGTTAAAGGATTGCAGCTCAAGACCATAATAAAGATACAGTTTGATTAGGATGCTAAAAATTCCAAAGCTGAAAAAATGTCCAATACTGTATATAGGTAAGGTGCAGTTCACAACAACCTATGTTATTACTTCAATGTTAAAAGGAAGTGAATCATACACAATACAATAATTCTAAACTGTTACCATAATTGGGCTTTGTATCTAAATTAATCTTAACCAGATTTTGCATTAGAACAGAACATATGCCTGAGGTGGAGAACTAATTCCTGGTGTAAACCAATAGGCCTCAATTTGTTTAAACAAGGGAAATATGCAATTAAAAACCTCAGTCACAAAGGTAATGTCTGCAAGTTACTTTAAGGTTAGGCCATTTATTTCATATTAACGGTTCCTTATAGTGTGATAAACATCCAGACATTAGAAGCAAGCATTCTAACTTAAAAAATAACATAGAAAAGGAAGCACAGTATTGTAAACTGCTGTATATTTAGTGCCACAAAGCATGCAAATACAGCAAAAAGTGAACACAGAGAGCCTAGGTGAAAAGCTGAAACTTGGATATACCATGGGGTTTAAGTGTATTAAGCCACAATTAAAATATATAACACCATTATTCCAACAAATAATGTACTTTACTAACCTGTGCAAAGACAAATGGTCCTCCATCTCTCATCCGCAAAGCATCTCGCTGCATGACTCCTAAATCAGCCCCAATTGCTTGAGCAAGGTCAGTCTTGTTTATCACCTGGAATGAAGTCCAACCAGTTCCATAATCATATTCTAAAATCTTGCAACAAGGATTGTATATAAGCATTGATGGATCTGTGACAAGAACAGTGCAAGATGATCTATGCAAATGGCACCTACAAGGAGATCGGCTTGTGTGATTCCAGGACCACCTTTCCGAGGAATTTTATCACCACCAGACACATCTATTATGTAAATGATGTAGTCAGCCAATTCCCTGCTGAAATTGGCAGCCAGGTTATCTGCAGAAGAAGGAAACTCAAGTGACTATCAAAATCTCTTGGGATCTAACTTAATTTCAAAAACAATGACACATGTGAGAACATAACTAATTTATAGAAACACTCCTTTAGCTTGTTCAAAAATCTGGGTCAAAGGGAAAAATTCATTTTACTATTTTCCTCTCTTACAATGTGTTTATAGTAAAAATCATCCAAAACATGTTAACTAGATTGTAAACATAGTAACCAAGAGTTTAACTTTCACCCTATCAAGGAATCAAAAATCATCCAGGCATGTATTATAAAAGTGAATAAACTTAATAACATGAGAATCCATGATTAAGGAAAGCAATGTAATTAAACTGAAGTGAGTAATTAAAAATTAGATAAATAAAAATACCTCCCCCAGATTCACAAAGAAGTATGTCTGCTTTGAAGAGGTTAGAAAGCTCCTCCAGTGGTCCAAGATTAATACTAATGTCCTCCCGAATTGCAGCATGTGGGCAGCCCCCAGTTTCCACAGCGCGTATCCTTTCTTCTGGAAGAGCTTTGTGCTTCACCAAGAACTCACCATCTTCTTTAGTGAATATATCATTTGTCACCTGAAACAACACAGAAAGCAAGCACATTTTTTTCTGCTTTTGTCAAATCAAGAATAAAATTGGAAGAAGAGAAGGTGGAAAAACTCACAGCAGCGAGACTGTAGTTATCCCGAAGGAACTCACAAAGGGCCAACATGAGAGCTGTTTTCCTGCATTACCATGAAAATGAAAAGGGCTTAACTTTTGAAGGGTGGCTTAAACAGAGAAAGAGGGAGAAGTGGGACCCACCCGGTGCCGACAGGTCCCCCAATTCCGACAGTGAAGGCTCTTTCGTTGAAATTCCTGTTAAGAGGAGGGGCTCTTCTGCTGAAGAAGCCAGGAGAGTAGATGGGTTCGTGAGAATGCGGCGCCAGACCATCGTGGCTATGGTACACCTTCCCATCCTTGCCTATCCATGACTTACTCTCTCCCTCTCCACCATCATGATCATGATCGTGATCGTGATCGTGATCATGGTGGTGGTGGTGGTGGTGGTGGTGGTGTTCGCCGTGGGAAGCCATGGAGTGTGTAAGTGAGGAGTGACTGTGTCGAACTCTGGAAGTGGAAGGAAACCACAGCACAAACCACTTTCAATCAACAAAATAAGCTTCAGTCAAATATACAGATTTTTCTTTTCTTACTTTTATTTTTAATGGCTGCTATTTTCCTTAATTTTGTCTTTTAAATTAGAAAATATATATAAATATGATTTTAGTTTCTGATATTAAATTCTAGGTCAAAATTATTATTTTTAAAAATGGTTTTTAAAATTTAAAATTTAATATTTTTTTACCATGTCACTGTACCTTTGTTGTTATTCCAATAAAAAAAAATTAATAAGAGGTAAAAAGATTTTGTGACATTTATCTTGCCACTAACAATATTAGTCTCTGTCCTCTAAAATGAATACACCAGTTATACTTAAAATTTCCGACTAAATTTAAAGAGCTAAAATAGTTTTTAAAAACTTATTTTTTTGTATCTTTCAAATTAGTGTTAGAAATTAAAATTGTATTTTTCTAAATTTGAAAAATTAAAATATGAAAATATCACATTCATTTTTGTTGGATTATATTAAATGATATTTACATTTTAATTTTAAGATAAACATTAATCTTTCTTATAATTTTAATAAGATGTTATTTATATATTTTTTACATATTTGTTTTGTATAAGGTTGGACACCGTGTTCTTTTTAATCTTAATTTTTTTGAAAAAAAAAGATGATATTTATATTCTTATAATTTTTAAAATTTCATATATTTATTTTATATTTTTTATAAATAATTTTTTAACACATGACACTTAATGGAATACATTTTTAATATTAAATAATATATATAACAGAAAAATATTCTATTAACAATCCAACACATCATATTCAATTAATATTTTTTAAAAGAATTGTATTAAATATCACATACCATACACTAATATTTTGAAAATTTAAAAGTTAAAAACTTGCTGAAAAGGAAGAATTTTATAATATAAGACTAGAGTTTGGAAGAGATTTTTGTTTTCTTTCTTCTAATAAACACTATTAAACAACTAATGTTTTAGGACATAAAATGATGCATTTCAAATTGGGAAAGTAGAAAATAGGTAAAAAAAAATACTAAAATAAAACTTTAAAATTTTTAGAAAAATAAAAAATATTTTATCCTATAAAAATGTATTAAGATGTTTTAACAATTATGTCAGATTAATTCGCATAACTAAAATAATTTAAAACATTTCTTCCTAAAGTAAAAGAATAAAATACACATTTTGATATTTAATTGTTTTTTTATATATTGAGATTTTTTATTATTTAATATATTTTTATTTTCTAGAAAAGTGAAAGTTATGAGACAGATATTTGGATGTCATGTGATAAAATATCCATTGAAAACACAAACAAGCTTTAAAATATATATTGTGAAACTTTATATTCTTGAAATTTTATATTTAATTATACTTAAGTAATGTTAATATAACATGTCAATAAGAAGGTAGACTGACTCAGCCTTATCTTATTATAATTGTATAATTTAACTACACACAAATAATATTAACTATACAATCTAGAATAAATACAATCTTATCTTATATATTATTATATTGGTTTTGGAAATTCACAATCACAAAATCAGATGAAATCAAATTGTAAATTATTATAAAGTGAAAATTTAATTGTTATTTTTTGTAGTAGTGGTGGGAGGTGATTGGTGATTGTTAATGGTTAGTTTGAAAGCTCAAAGTCCAATGGTGAAACGTGAACTCTAACATTCATGTACGAAGAAGAAGACAAAACCTAAACTCTGTCATTATTTGCTTCTTTAATTCACACTAACACACGCAATGTCATGTTACTACTGATTCCTCATGTTCAGTTGCTTTTGTAGTTTTGTCTCTCATGGAAATCATAAATAAATATCACAAAAATATGTCTATTGTACTTGTATTTAATAAAATATCTTCAAGTAATGAGAAACTTTGTTATAACAAACTTGTGTTTTATTGTTATTATTGCTTTTGAAGATAAAAAAGAAATTGAAAAAGGAATGTACATAAGTAATTAAAATTAGTCATGGTTGAAATTATAAAAAACAAATGAAAATTAGGAGTATTTTTTTTCCAAATTTTCTTTCTCTTTTTTACTTTTTTTATTCTCAATCTTTATCTCTTCTAAAATCCGATTATATCTAAGCAGTTAGGAATATTTTAAATTGATCAAATTTTCAAACAAATTTTATTCTATCCCCTCTCTTATGAATTTGTCATCAATTTAGAGAAATTAGTTAAGAAAAATGAAAATCTCAATTTGGTTAAGTTTATATTAAAATTTGGTTATGTTTACATATTTTGCTTTAGATAATCTCAATCTTGAGTAGTTCTCTTGCTTGAGCAGGAACTTTCTTTGGAATAAGAAATTAGAAATAAGGAAATTTATTCATATTTTTTTATAAAACTTAAGAATTTTTTTTATTAGCAAGAAAGAAAAAATAAATAAGAATCACTTCAGAGTGGTCCAATCCTTATACAGAATAATAACTCATCCTCTAAGAACAACACAAAAACTCAAACACACCTAACAACTACGGAAAGCACAACCGCCAACATCCAACCAAACAACCAACACTTAAAAACAACACTAAATTAGAAACATTCACACCAGGGGATTAAGACACTAGTCAGAATAAGAAAAAACAAGCTGAAGGGACCTTAGAGACAATCCAAGACCAAGTCTTTAGTTGAATAAGAGCAAACACTTCTGAAACATCCACCACCCCTCATTTAAAAATTATCTTATTCCTGAGTCTCCAAATCTCACTTACTCTAGCAATCCAGTTATAAAACTTTAGGATAGAAAATTTGGATATGAAGATGACTTGATCACGAGATTTTGGTTTTTAGGCAGGGATGATATTTTGTTTGAAAACTATTTGAATGTTTGAAACTAAATGTTATTTTGAGTTTTGGTTAAAATGATTTTTTAGAATGTTTTGAATTGAACATTCTCGATGAGAAGTTAATTTAGTGATCATATTATGCATGTTAATGTATATACTTTATTAAACTAAGTTTTGAATATGGTTTTGATGACTTTAGTTAGTTCTTATAGGTGTTCCTTGTATTAGACTGAGTTTGATGGGAATGAAATATATATTGAGCTAGAATGATTAAGATTAAATGGAAATGAGTAAAGGGTGATATTTAAGAAAATTTTGGATTGTACTCATTATTTTGAATGTGTTTGAGAGTTGTATTTGTCAAATCGGTTTTGGGTAAAACTTTGAAAATAAATTTATTATCTTCCATGAGGTTGATTTTCTTATATTTTCGCTCAAACGAAAGATTTTTGCTCGAGAAAAAAATAGAACAGAGATCCAAACTTTACTTTGAGACCTATTTTTGTTTAAGTAAAAATAGAAATGCAACTCAACTTTAGCCCTAACCAGATTTTTGTTCAAACAAAAGAATTTTCATTCAAGCGAGACAATTTTAGCTCTAGAGAAAATATTTTCGCTCAAGCTATTTTTTTTTTATCTTCTATTGTCTTTAATGTGAATGTTCATTATAAATGTAAAATGAATATTAATTTGCATATTTAATTATTTTTTAATTTTGTTTAAATGAGTTATCTTGTATGGAAATAGTTATAGAGAATGATAATACTTGTTGAATTGGAGGCCACAAATTTGGGATGATATGTGAACCATTGTTTGATTTGTGTATTAAGTATTGATACTTGTTTTGTAACAGAGATCTAATTGTTTCACTGATGGTCTAAGTTACATAGACTAAAATATTAAGTGATGAGAAGGTGATGGCATATGTAGATTTATGGACTTAGGTTGTAATGAACTTATCAGGATTCGTTATTCTTAAGTTCGTTTGTAAATATAAGTACTAGTTTGAACTAGATTTTAGTCTCTAGTGGGACATCCTTAATATGACTCTTTTGGAAGGCGTGAGCCGATACATTTGTTGAATATCTTTATATATATATATATATATATATATATATATATATATATATGGTTTATAGTTGTTGAAATGTTTGTATTGAATGATTTTTTTTTTTTTTGCATTAAATTGATTTATAAATTTATCAATCATAATATTTTTCTTTTATACACATTTGTGTTATGGTAAACATTTATTTCAATAGCTTGTCATGGTACTTCATTTTCTGTGTTGAATTGTTATTATTGTACTATATACACGAATAGATATATATAGGTGTAGGAGTGATGCAAACCACCTTGACAAGCAGATGACTAAGGACACAACAGACACTTCACAATTAGGTCAATCTTATCAGCATATAAGATCAGGTCCCACCAAACCTCTGGAGAGTCTCAGCAGAAGAAGAACCAAACATAAACCAGAATATCATATGTTCTTCCTTCTAGTCTTTTCACAAGACAAGTTTATGTAAATAAATTGGGCTTACTTTGGGTGTACTTAGCATAAACTGGGCTTGTGCCAAGCCCATCTTTCATGACAAGTGCACCTAGGCTTAGGATTTTTTTGACCTACCTTCTAAAAGGTTTCTCACAAATGATGTCCCTACCTCTCTCACTCTTGATCCCCAAGTCACTCTCTCCTATATAAAGGGTGTCTCACCTCATGTAATTTACACATTGAATTTTAAATAGAAAAGAAACTATGTCAGAGTATTTAGTTAGCCGAGTCTCCTAGAATTTGGGTCTTATCTTGAGTGTAGTGAACCTTAAGTGGCGGCTCTTCACCACTCATCTTGGAGTCTCCTCCCCCTCTAAGTGGCGTGACCACACATTCATCATTTTAAGCTTCTCTTTCCTTTCATCTTTTTATTTTCCTTCCTTTGCGCCATTTCCATTACTTTATGTTATTGTGTTTAACTTTTTCTATTCGGTTTCCATCTTCTTTCTTTCCCTTATATGCTCTTTAATTCTGCATCTCTTCATCATCAACACCATATAATTGTGTTTTCTCTTTGCCCTCTAGAAGTGAACCTTCATACTTACTTAACCACTTGGTTAAGTTCGTGTCCAGTGAGAATCTTCTTTGGGTTTCTCACTATATTCTGCTAATCCAAAAAGCTTAAACAAAAGTGCAACCTCTGAAATGTGTCAATCTAAAATGAATTCACATCAAGGAGCAACATCAGGAAGATATTATAGTGTTACTTGTGACTCTATCTTTGTGGAAATTTGTATTTACAAACATATATTTTGTATTTACAAACATATATTTTGTATTTACAAACATATATTTTGTATATGTTTAATTTGTATTTTGAAATATTATATGTTTTGTATGTGCCCTATGTTGGGTCTATAGTAAAGTATATAATTTTATGAGGGTGTTACATTATGATATCAAATTTGTTCGTCCTTAGGATAATCTGAGGGTAGTAGATTTTTTATGTCTCTTTTGCGTGTAAATATTTATTTAATCTAGTTTAAGGACATAGCTAAAGGTTTTTAGTTGAATGATGGTTTTTGAAATCATGTTTGTATTTGAGTTAAATGATTGTTATGGATGAAAATAAAAGTATTAAGGGAAAAAGAATCTTCAAAAAGTGGTGAGGGTTTATACTTATAATTAAATGTTACAGGAGGTTGATGTAAGGGTTTTTTAGAATAGTAATGTTGTTAACAGAATTGAATTGTGATGACCAGACTTTTTACTTGGACGAATAATAAGAATAAATTTTTCTAGAGTTGTAGTATAGATTGATTAGTTTACTACTATTTGTAATTCTTGACATATAGAAAAAAAAATTTAGTATAAGGTATCACATCATAGGTTGAGTTGTGTATGGATGCAAGAAAATAGGGCAATAAATTATGCTTGAAGGAAACTTAAAGCTCATTACCATACTCATGTTATAAAGATGGTGGTAATGGTGTTATCTTGAAGATTTGGAGACATTATCTTTATAGTTCTCAGTCTCACATGTTCAATATTGTAAAAGTGTCAATTACTTGTTTGATCAAAAGAGACTAGACATAAGACAAAAGATATTTATCAAGTTATTAAAGAATTAAGATTTCAAGTTTATCTATCATCTTAGAAGGCTAATCTAGTTGAGAATACCTTAAGTGGAAAGACAATCCAAGTGACAAATGGGGTGACCAATAACTTAAGTAAATTGAGTGTTCAATAATAAACAACTTAAGGATTTCGTAATGGTAGTAAATGGAGTTTCGAGATTTAAGACAAAGTTTATGTATCCGCAGACAATAAGTTAGAGAAAGTTATCTAGAATAAAAATTATAAGAATGACTTAGTTTGCATAAGGCATGACTAAGATATACCAGTACCTAAAGGAATTTTTTTGATTACTCAATATAAAGAGGGAGATGACTTAATATATCTTTATTTGTCTAACTTGTTACAAGATCAAAGTGGAGCATCAAAGACTTGGAAGAATGTTACAACAGTTAGATGTGGAGTAGAAATGGAGTAGTATTCTTATGCAATTAGGAATATCTAAAGAATCATAGATAGAAATGTTATGTAAATTGTAAAGCTCAAACAATTTATACAAGGATGAAGGACAAGGACCAAAAGCTACCATTCCAAGCATGTTGAAACTTAGTAGTAAGATAATCAAAGAGATACACCTAAACAAACACCACAAGTCATCCCAAAAAGTATTTTCTGAGATAGTGTCATAATAATCCTTAATACCTGACCATATAGAAGAAGAATAAAAGGTAGAATTTGTCTGATACTTAGATTTAAGAAACCTGACCTTCATCAAAGCAGTCCAAGGCATACCACTATATGCAAAATCCCAGGCAATCCTAAGGATATATGCTTTGTTTTCAACCTAAAAATTAGGAATTTTTAGCCCACCATTTGATTTAGAACAACAAATCTTAGACCAATTAGCCATGGTGATACTTTGCTTATTAATATCACATGTTCACATAAGATTCCTTTACCATCATCATAAGTGCATGTAGAGATTTTTTACTTCAAGCATTTACCACAAGGGGGTTTTCCTTTCCAAGATGATATTGCAACTCAAAGTCATAATTCTTAAGAAATTTCATCCATCTATATTGTCTTAGGTTTAGTTCTTTCTGGTAAAAAAAAGGTACTTCAAGCTTTGATAATCACTAGAAACTTCAAACCTTTCTCATACAAGTAATATTTCCATATTTTTAACATAAACACTATTGCAACTAATTATATATACCATGGGTAGGGTATTAACTTTATTTTATCTGAGTTCAGTGGTAGAACTTGGTTATACCCTAACTTTTTTTATACATATATATAAATTAATATATAAATAAAAATACTTTATAAATTTTAACATATATATAAATTTTAATATATTTTATAAATTTGGTACCCGTAATTTTTTTGTGCACTTACAAAAAAAATTGGCATCCCAAAATTTTTGTACACCTATAAAAGTTTTTGGTACCCTCAAAATATTTTTTAAAGATCTTTAAATGTCTGAATTGTTATGAAACATAAGTTGTCACTCTTCCTTCTTGCATCACTACACATCACAATCTTTGTCCGGAGGCATCACAATATACCTCAAACTTTTTGGTAGTGTCATGAAGAATTAAAATAGGTACAAATGTTAATTTTTGTTTTCAACTCTTGAAAACTAATTTCACATGCTTTCTCCTATTCAAAAGGTTGAGCTTGTGTGTAAGACTAGTAAAAGGTAATGCTAATTTAAAAAAATCTTTAATGAACTTTCTATAATACCCTATTAATCCAAAGAAACTATATATTTATAGGATATTTTTTAGTATACAACTTCAACTTTTGAGGGATCAACAACAATGTCATGTTCAAAAAATTGAACTTGTTTCAATTAGAACTCACACTTTGACTATTTCTCATACAATTTCGTTTCTTTGAGCATTATAGGACAATCCTAACATGTCTCTCATGTTCCTCATAATTTTTGAAATATGTTAAAATACCATTGATAAAAATCATTACAAATTTATGAAAATATTATTAATATAATCCATAAAAATGAGAGGAACATTGATTACAAGAGAAAATAAGATAAGAATTAATGTAAAATAACACATATTGCACCGGTTGCATTAGACAACCATGTCATGTGTCTCTTTTACATCAATTCACCTAATATTTTTTTATAGAAGAAAGTTTATTGCGCAATAATCGATGTGGTATGTGATTTTTTAATACAACGTTATTAAATATTCATAATTGTAATATTTTCACTTTTTACATTATTTTTAAACTTACATCAGTACTCTAATTGATATAAATACTTAGTGAGATAAAATATTTCTTTCTAAATAGTATAACATAATACTATAATCCATTTAAATTAAAATCTAAGTTCCATAAAAAAATCTTATAAAACATTTGCAGCAAAGATTCTCTTAAAAAAACATATTATCATGATCATATAATTTTTGTTTAAATATGTTATTATTCTTTAATTTGTTTTCAAATTATACTTTTATTTCTCTAAAAAATTCTGGGTCTCAAACATTAAATTTTGCATCCTTAATCCCTACCATTTAATATAATTGTTAAATGAATTGTAATGTCAAATATTTGTCTAATGTGGCATGCATGTGTATTTTTTAATAAATTATATTTTTAGTTTCTTATCTTTTAAAACATTTAGTTCTTAAAATATCCTCTCTTAAAAAGCAAATCATTTGTAGTCCCTTAATGCTTTTGTAGCTCCCAATGTAGATTACAGGTTACAATACAGTCAAGAAACCAAATATTTTTTATTATTGAAATATTTTTTTAGTGCTTCTAAGATATTATATTTATGTTTGTGGATTGTTAATTTTAAATACTATATATAGTATATATACTTTATTTATTTTAAAACATGTTTACTTTAACCTGGAAATATTTCGAATTAACAACATTTATATATTGTTTTTGTCATTAAAAAAATAAAAATATTATTTGTCAGAAGTGGGATTTGAACCCACGCCCTCTTTCGAAGACCAGAACTTGAGTCTGGCGCCTTAGACCACTCGGCCATCCTGACTTATATTATATAATCTAGTTTAAACTTATTTAAACTATATAAAATAAAATATGAAAAAATTTTGTAAAACGACTCTGCTGGGGATCGAACCCAGAATCTCTGGTTCCGTAGACCAGCGCCTTATCCATTGGGCCACAGAGTCATTTTTGTTTAATTTACATATATTTCTATACTTAAATACATTGTATAATTTTTGAATAAAAGAAAATGCCCTGAAATAATTTGGATTCCACAACGTACTACGACAACTAATCTGACCATAAAACATATTGAAGTTTGAACAATGGACTTCAATTTTTAAGGGGTTCTCCGCTTAAAGTTTGACCAACTCTTTTAAGACTTTCTAATCGGGTCCTTGAACTCAATTATTTCAATTTATGTACTTAATATTCAATAATTTTTACTTGGATTAATAATGCTGTGAAAATAGCGTACACAAAGAACCCAATTATAAAAAATGTAAAAGATCAAGACTTAGATACAATTTCTATTTTAATATATGAATCAAAATAAATAAAAAATGAGAAACAAAAAGTATTTATCCGTATCTATTGATTAAGAGAAACAACAAGTTCTGCCACTTTTTTATCAGTTACAATTTTAGAAAAATGATACTTTCACCGCTCTTAAATTTATATAAATTTTTTGATGTGATAAATTTAGAAATAAATATATATAATAAAGAATAAATTTATAATTAAATAATATAAAAAAATATTAAAGTGAGTTGTGAACGTATAATTATCCAAAATTTTAACATGTTATGCACCTAAAGTGGCCCTCACAACACGGACACTGTCACCACAAGCTATGTGTTGTAGCTTTTCTGTCATACTTTTTTATCTTTCTTTTTGTTTAGCTACTGATAATCCTCTGGTTTAATTATAATTCTTTGCATGCTTAGTGTTTACGCTTCTAAAGCTGATTACATACTTCCAGCACCGTTATATAGTGCAGGCACACTAATTGTTTAAGGGGAGAGAGACAAAACATTATCATTAACTCCCCACTCTCTCAGATCATTGTGTTTACGGTTTCAGCTACATATTACAACTCAAAATTCCTCACTTGTCTCAAATCGTAACTATATAATGACTTGTGGTGTTCCACTATTTTCATCATTCACAAATATTTACAGACACTGCCCAACTAGTAGTTATTCATCAAGTGATGGATGGTACAAAAATGGAGAGCTGCAAAACTGTTTTAGTTCTCACTTTCTACATTATGGCTATGTTGGTTTTTGCTCAGTGTTGTGTGGCTGAGAATGTGGTAGAAGATGTTGCTGCAATTCCACCCGCACCAATGGAAAGCGCAGGAGTGCAACTTTGTGCCCAAGCTGTTTTTGTAGTCTTTGCTTTTGTGGTTGCTAGGTTCACCTGAGAAGAGTAATATAATGTCCAGTTGCTCAGAGAATATACAATTACATGATTTAATTCTTTATTTTCTGTGGGTTGATGTTTGTTGAAACAGAGTTGGGATCTGTAATGCTCAGAGAATTGGTGTTTTCACAACATTTATCAACCATCTATGTAATGTTTCCTTTGCTTGTAATACAGCAAATATTTTAAACACCAGCTAACTTGCATACTCTTCTGTTTCATTTCTTTATTTCTTTCTCAATATAGTTTATATTTATATTTTATGGTATCATTGCTAGTAATTAATCTCCTTTGAAATTTATTAAACACGCATTATGTAGCGAAATTTAAATGAATGTATTATGATTCAAGTTATGAGGAGGTTAAAATATAAAATATTCATGTGCTGATATAGAGTCATAGAATACACATAAGAATATTGTATTTGCATGATACAAGTTGTTCGCCAAATTTAAAATATCCGTGCATCTGAGATAGCAAGTGCTCAAGTTAAGAAAAACTGTTGCCCAATGAAATGCTATCCAGTGAAAATGAAACATAAATATTTAAAACAGTGACTGCTTATTACTACCATTGATATCAAAGTAGCTAAATGGGCCCAGGAGTCCTTGTTCATTTTGGCATTTTTTGCTATCACTATTCCTACTGGGTAGAACAGATCAAGTTTGTGCGAAAGAAAGCAAAAGCAATTGCATCTGTCAATTACTATTTATATATGTAAATTGTTGGTTTGGAACAAATAGAGATGGATTTCAGAAGGAAATCTAAAAGAAAAAGGCTAAGTGTAGAAGCAAAGAACCTAATCTTCTGTAAATATATCAGATCACTCTTTCTATAGAATTCCTTCAATGAACTTCAAAACAAATTAAGAGAAAAGAGCTGAGATCCTGCTGTATCCATGTAGTAGCCTCCCCAGTTGGCAGCTCCAACGAGAAGGAAAACCTCCAGTAAAGCTTCTTCATGTCTTTTTCAGGTTCAGTTTAATCCTAATGCCTTGACTAGCTAACCACAATCCTGAAGGGTATTTTCTGCAAACTTGAATGTTTCTAATAGAGGCTTCAACTGAAAAATTAAGGAGACAATTGAAGGGGCATATTTCAACTCATGAATATTTGACTTATAAAATAAACTTAATGAAAAACCTTATCAAAATAGCTCTTTTGAACTTATTTCAATAAGCTTTCAGTTAAGCTTATATGAGTAACTGTAACTCTCGTTGTATAAGAGCTTATTAAGCGTATGCTCCAAACATGTCTTAATTAAATTTGCTAAACAAAAGTAGCCTTATCTTCAATAGTGCACAAGGTGAATTATCTACTCACCTTTAATGGGGGAAAGTAGGAGATAATAAAATAAAAGATATACTGAAATATTTACAATATTACTCTAGCACACCAATTGAATGAAGCAACAGAAATGAAACACAGTAAAGATACACATTGACCACCACAAATAAAAATAACAGAGAAACAAATTCGTTAATCTGCAATGAAGTCATAAACTCAGGAATCATCGCTGCCTTATGGAACCAAAAAGGTCATGGTATGAACGCTTAGCAGCATCAGGGCGAGACACGATTTCCACAACTTTATAAGATGCCTCAGGATAAGCCAATGCCTCCACAGCTACTTCCGCAACGTGATCTCTGGATATGGAACCTTCATAAAGGGTGTCCTGGTACACAAGGATTTTAAATAATTTAACAATTGTTCCAAAAAATATAAACTTAAGATTCTACTGAGGAAATGTAACAGAAAGTCAGAAATGTAGGTACAACCTCTGGCTCCATAACAACATTTCCAGTTGGAGGATCATTTCTCAACCCGCCCGGTCTTATAATTGTGTAGTTTATGCCAGATTTCCTGATATAATTCTCTGCCTGTAGTTTTGCTACTAAGGTGAGTCCAAAAACATTAAGAAATATGTAAGCCGGATTGAGTAGCTGTCCCATAGATGCTCCATTAACTAAAATGGAACTGATAAGAATGAATCTGTTGACATTACGTTTCCTGCATGCTTCAACAAGGTTTACAGTACCAAAATTGTCAACCTGCACAGCAATTTATTATAAGAAGCACTGAATGATACCAAAAGACTGAATAATCCACTCACCCTGCAATAATTTTTTGCATTATTGGTGATTTTCTTCGTAATGTAATTAGTTTCTAATGTCTTCTTTGGAGGACGAATAACATTTCAAATTAGGGATGTAACCATGCTATCCCTTCCCAGGTGAAAGTCTTAAAAATTCCACAAATGAAAGCACATAGCAACATACAAGTTTGAAATATTAAGCTGATGAAAAAGATTCTAATAATCTCCATCAACATCCTCCATTCCTACTAATATCCTTGATGATGTCAGTTACTAAACAAGAAGTACAACATGAACCAAAGTGCAGAATAAGGACATGGAAGAAACAAAGATCCAGGGGAATCAACTGCTTAAAGATTAAATAAACAATGGCACTCTCTACAAAAACATACACAACCTGTACTACTTTCAAAAGCAATTAAATAACTTCTACCATGGTAGATTCTGGATCACTCAATACGTTGAGCACAACAGTCAACCTGAACTACTGCAACCTATATTTCTTCTAAACCAATCCAAGGACTGATATGAAAAGTGAGTCATACTAGCAAAACAAAACGATTATAATTGTACTTTTAAACATTCTAGTATACTACAAGACATTAACAAAAAATTGACAAACCTTCCATGGAGCAAGCAAATCCCACCCTGGCCGAAAGCCTGTGGCACATATCACTGCCTCTGAATCATCACCAATGGCTTCAGCTAGCTTATCAGGACCCTCTGTGACATCAGCTTTTACCTGCATCAATAACACACCAACACACTCATATACACTTAAAAGGAATGCTACTAAAATACTCTCTAGTAAACTCTTTCTGATTGGTCAAAATTCATTGAAAATTACAAAATCAAGAAAGGGAGTAGTTAAAGAAGTTGTGAGGTCCATCAAATTTTGTGATTTTCAATAAATCTCAACCAATCAGAAAGAGTGCATAGAGTGTTCCTAGCATTTCTCTACACTAACAAAGTGGGACTGGATTAGCTTAATGTAGCAATAAGATGGAGGAAAAACTTACAATTTGAAGAGATGGGTTGGCAGAAGAAAGGGTGGACCTGGCCTTGTCCAAATCTCTAACCCCAGCCTTAACAGAAAATCCCTTGGCCAATAACTGCTCAACGATTCTTTTCCCAGTGCTACCAGTGGCTCCAGCAACAAAAATTTTCCTCTCCGCTCTCAAATCCTCCCCCACTTCTTCACTGATCTCACTTCCTTCCATCTAACATGCAATCCAATCATAAGTAAATAAAAGGGTGTTCTGATACAACAACACACGGTATGCTTTCGACATGCAAATGATGCTGAAAAAATACAATAGAAGATGTTGTGAAATGTGATGTGTTGTGTTGTTACCTTTGCGAAAGTGAGGAGACGAAAGGAAGAGGGTGTGGTGAAGTGCTTGTTGAATTGGTAATGGCTAGTGAGGAAAATGGGATTTCTTACAATTGTGAGAGTCGAAGCCATTGACATGATTGAGACACTGTAAAAAACACAGATTTCTTGTAATTTCCACACTGCCAAACGAGACGCTATAACCCTGCCACGTGCTCCAACCGTGGGATACCTTAGCTTTTGTTCTCTGTTATTACTTAAGTTTTAAAATAATAATAATAATAATAATAAGATTTACTCTAAAAATATCGGAATTAAAATTTAATTTTATTGACATACTTTTTCACGAGTGTGAAATTTAAAAATTTGAAAAATCATTTCAGGTTAAAGTTCATAATTGCTCAACAGAGATTATGAACATTAAACACTCTAAATCTAAATGGAATCGAGAACAAAAACTAGAAACTCTTCCCATAAATACATAAACAAAGCGCTTTAAACAGAGTAAACTACAGCTTATGGCAGATTCAAAGATCACTAACATCATAATTAAAATGTAAATAAAAATAATAATGGAAGTTAACATAACATCTAAGTTAACTTACAATAGAAGTTCTTCTTGAGCAAGTTAACTTGACTTGTAATAATGTAGGTTTATTAAACTCACGCACAATGTATTTAGTTTATAAAGTGTATTTTAGTCAAATTTATATTCTAAAATATATATCACCTAAAAATATCTAAGAATTTATCTTAAACGGTAGACCTCCACGAAATTGTTTTAATCTCAAGCTTTCATAATAGAATTGTTCTCAAGCTTCCTCAAACTATTGAAATAAAAAAACGTGGTCCTGGGAATCATTCTGGAATCGTCAAGGCTAGACCTTCAAAAATAAAATTCGTATTGAGAATCAAAGATAACACAACACAAACCTCAATCAATACAACACATAAAGCGAAATCTAGGGTTGAGTCTTCAACTCGCAGAGATTGAAAAAAAGAAGGAAATTCATTATGGGAATGGAGATTGAGACTCAACCTTCAACTCGCAAAGATTGAAAAAAAAATGGAAATGCAAAACTCATACTCAAAGTCTCACGGTCTCACTCTCACGGCCTCAAAGCTCGCACAAATTTGAAAAGAGAAGTGGTGGGGGACCACTATTTATAGGCAAATGAGGGGGAGGAATAGTGAAACATCTATTTGATCTCAATCGTTAAATCTTGTTTAATCCAACGATCCTCATTGTGTCGTATGGTTTCGCGCCTAAAACCCTAAGTAATCATGGTGCATGTCTTGTCAAGATTTCGGTCACATCCAACATTGATAAGCTAGTGGTCACATCCAACATCGATAAGTTAGTGGTCACATTTAGACTCTTCAGGTTGAATCTCTCGAACATGGGGAACAAGTGTACCGGTTAGAACTGGACGAATGCAGAGGTTTCAATACTCGATTTATGTCGACCGACATGTTGAAATGAATTAAAGATCAGAAGAAGATTAACAAGAATTATTACCTCATTCCTTCAGCTGGTCACCTATCTTCCTTCTCTACTCAACTCAACAGTTCCACTTCACCTTGGATAACGCTCGCTCCTTCTCCTTTACTATCCAACCTCCTTTCTCCTTCGTATGCTCTTGGTTGAGATGGTACCGACAAAAAGTGCTCCAACAATCAAGTAAGTATTCGATGCTCGGTACAATTAATCGCGATAATAACATACATCTCTCTCAAAACTTATAACTATTTATATGATTATTATGGACTCATTATTATTGGATCGAATTAGCGTTTGGATCGTAACTAAGAACACAATACTTTATGTTTGATCAATGTTTAAGCTTGTTAATCTTCTTTTAATTTTTAATTCATTTCAACATGTCGGTCGAAACAAACTGAAACCTCTATATTCGGTTGATTTTTACCAGTACAAAAATCAATTTCCAAAATATAAACTTAAGTGGATAGGATTGATGTAAAAAATTAAAACTAATATGTTAAAACTAATTATATTACCAACACATAATACAGGGTCAAATAAATAAATCATGTAAATCAAATTGTCAAATTCAAGAAATTAATTAAATAAAAAAAATACCTATAAATAATATATTAATTCGATGTTATATTAAAAGATACGTAATATGTTAGGCTATAAATAATTTTTTTCATATTTTTCTTACTATAATAATGATATTATTGTTACTATTATTATTATTAGTTTATTATTATTATTGCTATTAGAAAAAAAGTGTGTCCATTTATGATAATAAAAACTAAGAAAATAATTATTATAATAAAATTAATTAAAAAATACTAAAATTTATATTAAAGTTATAAAAGATTGTGTACATAAAAAATCATAAAGGTAATATTTTTAATTAATTTTTATAATGTTAAATCATATAATAGGATTTTTTGTAATTTTCATTAAAAGTAGAAAGCAAAATTATAATAAAATATGTGCATAAAAACTAGTTATAAATCTTTAAGTTTAATTGATTATTATAATTATTTAATAAAAATACAAGGGTAACTTTTTTTAGACGTGGAAACCAAAAAAAGTTCGTTTACCAATATAGGGACACTGAGTTATGAGGTTGGGATAATTTTTTTAAATTATTATTCGTTTTGGACATACTTATGAATATCAACACTAGTATGATTTTTGTAGAATACGTATCGGTGAAGTATCAAATTCAAAAAATATTTGTTGGATTTCTGACAATTTTATCACAGTTCTAACATAATTTTAAAAATGAGAAATACATTAATTTTGTAAAAACTCATACTTATTGTATAAATGTTTAGTATGATTATAAAAAGAATGAACAAATCATTTTGAACCAGTCATGAAAAACATCTTTCTAAAACAAAATGAAATGTACTTATGCACATAAATCTTTATTGTCAATTTATATAATTCATAATTATATAATATATAGATTTTTTGTTCTCGTGTCCTACATTTTAGAGATTATATGTACTTCTGTGTCCGTATCATATCAGTATCTGTGTCAGTGTCTGTGTTACATAGATACTAAGCGTAAAAATTGTGTAAACCAAACAAAAAGTTACAAAATTCAATCCCTAAATATTAATTGTTAGAAAATATAAATTGTAGATTATTATTATTAATATAGGATCATATTATTTATTATTATTATTATATATTTTCTAATATTATTAAACTTTTATCATTATTCTTTAGTATATTGTATTTATTTATTATATTTTATAAAAAAAATGTTTTTTCTTCCACCCCATAATTTCTAGCTACACTCTCACACTTTTTTTAAAACGAACCTTATACTTTTCACAAAGGTAATTCTGAAAAATTTTCAAAGCAAACTTTTTGGAATTTCTATAATATAATTTCTAAAACATATAAGATGTGTTTCGAAATAAGCTTTCCAGAATAAACTTATTGTGACATATATGTTTTTCAGAACATAATTTTTTAAATAAAATTTTGAAAAGAACAAGTTTTAATACCTTATGAAATTTCAGCACAATTATTTCTCTCTTTTCTTCTTCCTCTTAAAAAGTGCAATGACAATGAAGTAATTGTAGGTGTAGTACAACAGACACTGACACGGACACTGATACGACACAGACACAAACACGAACACGAAGATACGTAAAATCTCTAAAATATAGGACACGGGGACACAAATGTATATATTATATAATTATAAATTATATAAATTGACAATAAAGATTTATGTGCACAAGTATGTTTCAGATTATTTAGCATAAAGATGTTTTTCATGACAGATTCACAAGGATTTGTTTTTTATTTTTATACTCATAATAACAATTTATACAATAAAGTTTGAATTTTTTAAAAATTAACGTATTTTTTTTTAAATTGTGTTAGAACCGTATTACAATTATCATACATCTAACAAATACTTTTTGAATTGGACACTTCACGGATGCGTGTCATACATGTGTCATACATCGGACACTGACACGCCATTTAAGAGGAGTGTCTGAGTTTCATATTGCAGCAACGACATGTGGTGTAGTGAAGAAGGATAGTTTAGTATTTTTCACTTGTTAGTATGAGAGTGCACTTAGTAATTGTGCGGGTGCAGGAAACAAAAGTTGAAAAAGGTGTTAGAGTTAAAGTAAGAGGGAATCATCCAAAATAGGAAGAGGAAAAAAACAGCAGAAACCCTAATACGACCGAAGACTGTTGTGATTAACATAGAGGATAAGATCAACACCCAAAACGGACAAAAGCTTGCAAGAGAGAACCACGAATTTTTTACCCAGGTGCGTTTGATTACCATGAATCTAAATTCTGAGAAAGGAAATGGATAAAATACCAAGCCTATTTTCCAAGACTCCAAAAATTTACATGTTCAGTTTTCATTTTGGCTAAATTTATGATTTTCAGTATTCTTTGATTTTTGCTATTTCACTCGACCTCCTATGATTTTCTACTTGTAATTATTTCTTCATCATGTATTCTGTTTAAAAAACCAGTGGATTTTGTTTTGTTTTTGCTTGCGTTTATTATCTTGTTAATTCTGAGGCTTTTTGGTTCACGACCAGCATAATTTGTGGAATTAAAGGTTTGGAATTGAGGCGTTATGGAAAGTAAAGATGCAAAAGACCCATTCAAAGGGGTGGATTGGAAAGCTGTTGGTAGTGAAATGCAGAAAAATCCTAGTGCTCCACCAACCTTGAAGAAACGATTACCAAACAGAGTTAGGCAAATTCCTGAGTTCTATTTCCTTCCTCGATGGCCACTTCCCAAAGCCATTTTATTTTGCAGTGCATGCATTGGTGCTGGTGTAGCAACCGGAATGGTTGTTGAGACCTGGATTGAAAAAAAAGTTAAAGGTATTTTCACCTCCTTCTCTTTCCTTTCTGATTATACACTTTTTTCCTTTCACCAACCAATGTGTTATGTTAGTCTTCTGAATTACCAAATGGAAAGCCTATCTTTCTTGGAAACCATTTCTGATTCTCCTAGAGGACAATGTTGAGTGAGCACTACTATCATGAGAGCTAGTTTCTTCTTAAACCTTTTGCCCCAATCGTCCATTTTTTGTTTAAGAAACAAAATTGCCTAACTGAATGGATGGCATCTAGCATCTAGAAACATCACTGCTGTTAGACAGGCTGTTCGCATACTTTTTAGACTGACCATATTTAGATAAAAGAATCGTTAACACTTTAAGAAGAAGAAGACGAGAGGATAGAATGAATTGAGCTTATCCCGCAAGTTTTTGAGAAGCTAGATTAAAGTACTTCTAAAAAATTTGAAGTCAATGTACATAATTATGTATTTTGTGATGTTGAATGGATCTTCGGCAAGCTTGCCTTGAGTTTCTCATTGTCATTTTTATCAACTCTCAGAGGATAATAATCGTTGCCAATGACTAAGTTTTAGTTTAAACAACAACGGCATTACTGTTAAATTTTGAATTAGACATTGTTGTAATGGTCTTTTGTTTTGGCATTGCAGAAGATGGAGGGATTATATGGGAATTTGACAAATAAACTATTGGTCTTGGGACAACTAATGTCACATATTGCTGCCTCTATCGTTTCCTCCTTACATGTTAGTCTCTTCAGCAATCCTTACTTCCCAGAATTATTAGTTTCAGGGATTAGGATGATATAAAGATCCTTGGATAGCTGCAGGATTGAGGGGGAGGTGTCTTGGTAAATACTTGAAGAGATTTCTCTGCCATTTCTAATAAATATGGCAGCTAGATTTATTGTTTTATTTAAGATTAGCATTTCGACGGTTCTAAGCACGCACTCCAGAATGATTCAATCAATCAGCTTATTAAGTGCCAACCCTGACACGACGAAATTATTGCAATTGTTGCAATGGAATTGCCATTTTTTAAATAACACAAAGGAACAAGGAGCCATGTTAATAATCGTATAACGATAACATACTCGTGCCGTTCATATTTCTTCAATTCTGCTTTTTGGTTAGAACCGTAAAAGGCAAATGCCGAAGAAACAAAAGAAAAATCTAACCAAGTGAATCCACGCTATTATATCATTCTTGGGGCTGCTTACTGCCTGTACTTAAAGAGGAAAGCAGCATGAAAATGTGCCGAATATGACATGAAATAAGGATTCATGCACCCCCGACTTATTATAAGTTATGGACCTCTTGAAAAGTGCTTGCCAAACAGCATTCCTACAGTCCTAGCAGAAAATGACTCCTTCTGCATGTTACAGGGGCAAATTTTGTTACTTCGTAACCATACAAATATTTTGTTTACAAATTACGTGTTTCATTACTAGTTTATGGATGTGTTCATTTGCGTATAGCCAGGTAAGTAACCAATGTAATTTGCCCTGAGGCCAATATAACCAATGTAAACCTTCCAATCATGAATCAGGAATAGGTGTTCTCAAAAGTATTTTGGATTCTGGTAACATTCAGCATGTTATGCAACATTTATACATTAATATTATTAAGTACGTTAAATTGATTGTTACTTCTATATGACCTCGTATATGTAATGATATTCTGCTGCTTTAATTTTAATCACGCCAGAAGTCTTCTTATTCAACTAGGTGCAACATAAAATAATATTTTGATCCTCCCCCAGTTTATAGAGGACAAAGGTTTAAAAGGGTCTACTTGTTAATGTTCAAAAATCACAAGTTTATAATTGAATTCAGCTCGCGTCACATGCTTCAAGCTGTTTTTTTCATTTCTCCGTTAATTTTTCTAAATATTAAACTTTACCAACCACATCCTATTAGGTACCAATAAAAAAAAGTATCGCAAGTGAGGAACATAAAAGTATGGTGAGACCAGTCAGTTCTAAAGTATTGTTAACAGAATACTTTGCAGTTGGCAGAGCAGCAATACATAAGGCCAGCATCAAATTATGAACAGGAAAAAAACTCAATTGGGGAGGACAAAGTTCATAATTTAAATGTTTTGTGAAGAATATGCAGTTGCAATCGCATAAGCTATTTTTCTTGTTGAAGTGTTAGCAAAGAACTCCCTTAAATATATGAACTCTGGAAATTCCAAATCCTTCTTCTCAAGTCTCCCTTAGTTGTGAACTCCATCCAACCCGGGCGGCAAATTCCGCTGCCTGAAATTCATCCATAGTTATGATGAAAAATTAGTTTTACAATTGCAAATTGTGTAAACATCCACGTCCAATTAACCAATGCGCTCATATTTAGTAATGACAATTAATGATGATAATCAGTTTGTAAAATCGCATACCTTTTTGAATCTTCGTTGAGAAATTGTGCAACAATCTTAGATTTTATGATATCATATGCACCATTCCATCAACTATCATCACTCTATTGTCATCTTGCAACCTCTGAAATTTCAGAAAAGACAAAACGCACTAGTAACGAAGTTCGTGTTGGGAAGGTGGAAGCAGAAATTCATCAGAAGATCATACCTCTAATAGGAGTAGTATATCTGCAGCGGTGTACGGTGAATGTGCCCCTCTGTTGATAACATTCTCTAAGTCTGCAATAGCTATGAGATCCAGGCGGTTGGCACGCATATGCTGACCAAATAGAGAATTAAATGCTTCAATTCTGCATGTCAACATAAGATATTTTACGTCAGAAACAGTTGGAGCACAGAAAGAAATTTAAGAAAACAATTGCAAGGCAGGAATCGGCAGTTGACTGACCTTGCAGGGGTAAGTCCAACATCAGCTTCAGCTGCTGAGGTATCATCTACTTCAATGGCATCTGCTGTTAATGTTGATCTAGTAAAAAAAAAATGACTGTTAATAGATCATTAATGGACAAATATGTTTTAAGAAATCTAGACATCAACCCCCTCAATATTTACATGGCAACGAAGAAGTCTTAATGCTTACAAGTGTGCAAGGATACCAAATTACGAGGGTAACAAGGAGTTACAAAGAAAAATGCTTCTGCTGTAGAATGGCATTAAATGAATTTTCGTGTAATCTAAATTATTGTAATAATTAGAATGAAAAAGATGCTTGCAACTTGTTTAAATTATTGCTCACCCTCTTCTATCTTTAGAACCACGATCAGGACCATCATTTTCATGGTGATCAGCCTTGCGCTTCCTGTCTAGCTCTTTCTCCCTCTCTTGCTCACGATCCTCCATTTCTGTAAGTTCTTTGTGATATATTGCAAAATTTAGAACCTTTAAAGCAGCTTCAACATCAGACTTTGAAACCTGAAAAGAAAAGTGCTGGTTCAATCACAAAGTGTACTGAACAAAACAGTGGAATAATTCCTATAAGTAAAATAGCAATAGGAGAAAGAGAAAAGTGCAGCTAAGGAGAATGTCAAGTGCGGATTTGATTAATTGGAGTAATATTCCGTTACGGGAAATGTACTTCTAGAAGAATTAATTTTGATAGAATCGCATTTGGAAGGATGAATCTTATTTTTTTCAAACCCTTACTAAAGTAATATTGGACACTGAATGGAGATATCAACATTATTTTTGGTTGAAAGTAACACGTTAGTCCACCAGCAAAAAAATTAGTGGATAACCACAGATTAGCTTGGAATAGTTTTCCAAGCATGATTAGATAGACGAAAGGTTAGTTAACATTGTCCCTGGACTTGTTACCAAAATAGATATTTATGTCACTATATTATAAATAACGGAGAAGAGAGCACTGAAAAGTACCTTTCTGCTCAATTTCAGTTTGGCATGAGCTGTTGAGAGACGTATGATGGTTTCTAAAGTTCTGGCAGTTATGGGAAGTGTTCCTCCAGTCTGCATAAAGTCAGCTTTATATCAATAAAAAACCTATGTTGTATAATGGCTCGAATGCAGAGCGCCAATTTCAATTCTGAATGCTAACCTTTGCATTTGAGCTAGCATTTCTGAGCTCAGCATAGGCAGTGGCAATGTCCTCAGACGCCTGTGGACAATGTCAATTAATGTTAAATTAAATCTAGTCATATGTCTACACAATAATGGACGGGAATAGAAGCGTAACAAACATTAAAAATAATCAGAACCACTCAACTATGGCAATTGTAACATAAATATAGCAGACGGAACTTACATTAACTTGGATAAATTACAAAGTTCTAAAGAGAAATAATCATAAATCATGAAAGATGGAATTGCTTATAGTAATAAGAAAAGGCATGTAACCTCATCAGTCAGTTCAGGTTGAATCCTATGCTTAGCGTAGTGGATATATTTCTTAAGAAACTTAATTGTAAGCGTATCTCGTTTGCGACCTCTTTCAGTTTTCTTCCCGTGTAACATTCTGTTATATTTGACAAAGATAGACGACTCCGTATCAGCTTCATCTTCTCTTCCATATCTTGAGCTCCCATCAATCGTTGCCTCACCTATATTGTTAAGCTACTTTGAATAAAATAATTAACTAGTATAAGAACGTCTCAGAGCATTGGAAAACTGCTTATTTACCTCCATCAACAGCAGAACGAAATCTATGCATACGAAGTACATGCTCTGAGATTCGACGATCAATGTCAGGATCCATTTGATCTAACACAATAAACAGCAGATCAAATCGAGAAAGCAAGGAGTCTGGAAGTCCAATATTTTTAGTTGGAGTCAATGAACGATCATACTGTAGAATTGCAAATAAAAGGTCACAAGTTAGAAAAGAAATTGAAGGTTCAGTACAATATCAGGAAATTGGATAGTTTAAAACTGCACAGCCAATTGCAGCATAACGCCACCTACAGTTCCATATATGGGATTTGCAGCGGCAACCACACTGCATCGAGCATTCAGTGATGCATGGATACCAGCTTTAGCAATAGTCACAGTCTGCTGCTCCATAACTTCATGTATAGCAACACGATCCTGATCATTCATCTTGTCAAATTCATCAATGCAGACAACGCCTCTGTCGGCAAGAACCATTGCCCCAGCTTCTAGCCTTCTTTCCCCTGAGAAAGAAGTTAGAATCGTTTCCTTAGATGACAAAATGTTATAAAGAACTATGCATGGAGCCCATGACAATGATCTTTTTACCTGTTTCTTGATCTGAAGTAACAGCGGCTGTCAAACCAACCCCAGAAGAACCCCTGCCTGTAGTTGATATGGCCAAGGGAGAAATGTTCATAATTGCTCTCAAGAGTTGGGATTTGGCAACAGAGGGGTCACCAACCATCATCATGTTAATGTCACTAAAGAAGCAAGACGGACGAGCATTATAATTTTATACCAAGTTAAAAGAGAGAAGGGAAATCAAGCCAAAAACACTAACCCTCGCAAGTGAGTGCCATTCTGTAAGTTCTTCTCCACTCCACTAAGCATCAACAAAATCACTGCTTTCTTTATCCAAGAATGCCCGTATATAGAAGGTGCAAGCGAATTACTTAGCAGGTCAAATGCATCATCTCTTTCAGCTATCTTTTTAATGTTTTTGAGATCTTCGGGGCTGTAGATTGGTGCATTAGCCTCTTTGTTGAGAAGAGAAACATTGTTGGCTATGAGCACAGTCCTGCATGAACATCAATCAATCAAGTTTCGGTTCAATAAAGCAAAGGAGTGCAAAGGAATTGTCAGTATATATCCTGGAGCTACCTGAATACTCCATTCACACTGCCTTTACTGTTCCCTGCAAGAGCCTTATATACTCCCACAATTGCCACTCGATCTCCAGGCTTGCAAGAATCAACAAGGTCATCTTCTACAATGACATCCACTGTCCTAGGGAGTTGACCAGGAGCAGAATTCTCAGGAACTTCTTGAATGGACAAGGTTTGATGATCTTTGTATTTGCACAATCCATACTCGGTCACAAGTAAGTTGCCATTTTCATCCTACAAAGATCTAGTCAGTAAATTTCATCATCAGGAGAAGACAAAAAAAAAATTAGAGAACAACGAGCTTGACATTACCCTTGTAGGGTAAACAGATCCTGTGGGCAAACCCAAATTAGAGGTAATATCACGATATTCGCGAGAAGTGAAGTTTCCCGTGGTGGGGCAGAAATGAACACTTTTAACAACCTTCGGCCTTACAAGAGAACCTATAAATTAAAATAAAGGGTAAGATCCCTGCACTCTTAAACCAGAGTATTTGTTCACAATTTTAGAACTTAGTTCATAAATTTATCCCCTATTGAACAGTAAAAAATAATTAATGCGGGACACTGAACAACCTAAAGATAAAACCAAACTGCTGCTTTTAAGAGAAATAAATTACACACTTTTACCAGCAAAGGACATTCACATTTCCATCATTATCACATAGCATAGTGAATAACATGCCACTCAAGACATACTAAACAACTTGTTACATATTAACTTGCAAATAAAATAACAGCTTTGTAGGTCAGATAAAAATATGAAGTGGAAGACTTGTCAACCTAAAAGGGGCAAAAATACACTCAGACCATACTACTAATGACGATGACAAAAGATAATCCTTTGAATACTCACAATAACCAAAAATAGAACATGATTCCCAAAGCCACTAATTAAGCCCAGTAAAACTTATCAGAGAGAAATTGGACTAAAACAGCCACACAGCGGTGAGTTTGATTTTATTTAATAGGGTTTCAGATAATGCCCTCAATCAACTTAGGAATTGGAATTTAGTCATTTTACACCCTAATTTAATGAGAAACCAGCTGCACTCAATCACTCAACCTATGACAAACAATGAAAAGGGGCAAAAATATATAAAAGAATGTAGTCTTACATTTGGTGACAATGCCCTCAACACAGACCATAGAACCTATGAATTCAGAGAGAAGCTCCCTTGGCGTGACTCGGCGAGAAACAAAGGGACCTTCAAATCCCACGAGCACTTGTTCCCCTTCCTTCAAATACTTAGGATCAATAGCACGAGTAGCGTCCGTCACCGCATCGCAGAACGATTGAATGTACTCACTTGGACTCCTGATAATCCTGCAAAAAATCCAATATCTATTTAAAAAAAATAGAAACACCAACTGCAAACAATAACTTCACACACAATCAAACTCCAAAGAATTGAAAGTATAAAAGTAAAAACTAATTACTAGTGTTGGGAAGTGTTAACCTGTTACCCAAGTCGCGGAAGTTGTGGAGATCGGAGATGTTGACAGTGAGGCGGTGGCGCTTGTGGTTGATTAGGGCTTTGATTTCGTCCATGTAAATGCCTTTTCCCACCTGATGATTCGACACAAAACGTTAGAACGAGGAAAAAGTACCACACAGAAAATGAGAAGAGAGAATGCATAAGACATACATCTTGATCCAAGAAATCGGCAAATTCTCGCTTATGCGCTGCCCTAACTTCTTCGCTCAAGTCCATTTTGGAAGGCCTCTGGTACTAGCGAGAGAGCGTCAGAGAATGGTGGAATCAGAAGAATGAAAGAGAACGATGTGGTGCTTCTTTTTCATTTGGCGCTAGGGCTCTGTTTTTGGCGGGAACATCGAGCTTCGTGCTCGCGTTGTGGCGGGAACAATAACTTGGCGCTGTTCCTGGGCCTTCTTACTTCCAAGGCCCAATTGCTCTCTGCACTCACTGATATAATTTATGTACCCACACAGAACATTACTGAAATCTTTAATTGTGGTTAGAAAATAAGTGTTTGGTTGGAAGAGGAAAAGGAAAAACTAACACATTTCACTTCCAATTCTAGCTTATGTTTGAAATTTTAGTGTTGGAATTCCATTTTTCAGAAATCAATTTTCAGTAGGAATTTTGATTTATTTTAAATCAGAAAATAAAATTTGAATGAAACTATTTTAATTATTAAAATATTTATTTGTATATTTAAAAAAATGAAAATGTAAAAAAAGTTAAGAATGAAGTTTCTATAATTTTTAGTTTAATAATTTTTCTAATATTTTACGCTTGCAATTTTTTTGTTCACCCCACAACTTAATTTTTATTACAATCATTATTATCATTACTACTTTTGAATATCATATTTGTTGTTGTCATTCGTTTTCTTTATTATTATCATAATTTATTTTGTTGTTATTATCACTTTTTCCATATGCATCATCTCCATTAGTATTGTATTATCTCTATAACTATCACATTAGCATCACTACCACAACATGGTTGCTAACAATCAACACTATTTTCGTTATTATTATAAAAAAAATTGTTATCATTATATAATTTTCATTGTCTCAATTATAGCTTGTTGTCATCACAACTATTATCATCTCATTATTACATTGTTATTATGTATTATTATTATCATTATGTCAGTGTTATTGTCACCATTACGAAATATGTCTATTCATTATTGTTACCATGAATTTTTTTAATTATGCCATATTAATAAATAAATTTATATTTGTTAGATTCCTCTTGACAAAGTTTTTTTTGGTAAGAAATGTGCATTTAAATTTTTTAAACATATCTCTACTTCAGCATTTTTTAATTTACTTTTCAGTGTTTGCCGTAACTTCTGAGCACCTAAAATTAATTCTATCATTTAAAATTCAGGATCAATCATCTAAGGAGCTTAGTTTAAAATTTTAATCCAATCTGATATAGAGCGATTTGGATTGGACAAGTTTTCCATCTTAAAAACAAGTCATTTTTAAGGTGGTATAACTTTTAAAATATACACTAATAAAAAAATATAAAGAATTTGATAGTTTATATTTATGTGCTTTTTCTTAAATTATTACAAAAAACTTCAATTAAATATATTTTCATGGATAAATAAAGTTATGCGATTCCTTTAATAAATAAACAAGAAATGAAAGTATAAATAATTATCATAAATTAATAAAATCCGGTTTTATAGAAAAACTTATTTTTTATTTTCAATTTTCAATATATTTAGCATTTAACTTTCTGTTATGTTTTGTTTTGACCGGATTGAATCAATTATAACCATTCCCTTAATCAACCAAAACTATATTTAAAATAAAATATTCAATATCTAATTTAGAGGTTTAAGTAGAATATATTAACAAGTCTAAATATGCATTGCCTATGTATGGGAAGACTGTACTTTTGTAATAATTGTTTTAAAAACAATATTATTATCATAATCTTTAACTGTTACCTTAACAATGCATAAAAAGTATAGTATTTAGAGATCACAAATTTATCTAGAAACTCATGAAACCTAACTCTAATTGAGTATCACCATGTTTTCATGAATGATTCAAATAAAACCACCTGATGCTACAATGATTTATAGCAATCAGCAAGTATCTTAGATACAAGTTTGATGATAAATATCTTTACTCAAACAATATGGAAGAATGCTCATTCTATCCTCTGTATACCTCCAAACTAATGACTTCGAGCTACATTCAAAAAGTTCTACACAACAAAGTCTTATAGCTAACTGTCAAGTCACAATTACCACAAACTGAACTAAAGGCCTACGGCTTTTATATAATGATGGGCTCAAATAGAACAAACAGCCTCAAAGTTGTAGAGAGAACAAAATTTCAATTGACTTAAACCCGTGTTCTACATAAACTGCAAATACTAAGCAGGGCAATCAGGGCTTGAAAGCAGAGAATGCCACCACAGAGTTGTGTCCACCAAATCCAAATGAATTTGAAATAGCTGAAATAGAAAAAGAATCAATCATTGCTGTTCAAATTATTATGGAATGTGGAGGAATTGCCTATTGCATTATTTAGAAATTAGAATCTTACCAACATTGACTTCATGCTGCTGCTTGACATTTGCCACTGTATCAAAATCAACTGCCGGTTCTGGGTTCTGCACTCAAGACCAAGTACATATTTTAACTCTAAAATTGAAACAATGCAGCAAGAATATAAAACTGAATGATACTGCTTGGTTCTCAAAAACAGAATGGGACAATAAAAGGACATAATATTTTCCTAACTGCTTGCTTGTGCGAGTAATAATCACGATTAAAAACACAAGTCCACAGCTATTTCTGCCCCACCAGTCACGCAGCAACATAAAACAATACTTCCCAACTTTAACACTAAGATGAATGATGATAACTAATACTAAGATGATCTTCACTGGAATCTGGCTCAGACAACCCGAGGACCTCAAACTAACCATCCCTATATACCAGTCTAATATGTGAAATAATTCGCACATCTTTATTACGAGTGTTTATATAAGTTGATGATATATGCAAATTCCTTAGTACGATTTCCAATCATTTCCAGAAAAAACTTTGCCATACCAATAAATAGAGCCCACATGGCTAAGGAAATGTGAAAAAAGACACTGATAAATAACAGCTTACAATATCAAAAGTTCATGCAGTCAGTCAAATTAATCTTAACCCTAAAAATATTAAGTAAACGTACAAATTGATTGATTGTTGGATGCAGCCATCCTGTTGTTATGGCTTTAACGGTGGCAATGGCTTCCAACCCCCCAGCTGCACCAAGGCAGTGCCCTATCATAGACTGATACAAAATGAAGAACATGTATGTCAGTTCCTGGAGAAGGAAACAATCCAATATAACCTTCTGTAACATAGAAGAAAACAGAAAGCTGTCACCAGCGTGATAATACCTTGGTGGCATTAATTTTGATGCCAGAAGTGTCCTTGAAAACCTTCTTAATAGCATTAATCTCTGCCAAGTCGCCAGCAAGAGTGGAAGTTGCATGTGCATTTATGTAGTTGACCTGAAAAGAAGCAATTTTCCCAGTTTCACTTTGCAAATTTATGGTATGACTGAATCAGAAACAACATAAAAATAACAAAACATTGATACTAACTTCTAGAACTGACAGAAAAATGTAGGGATGGCATTACAAAATTCATTTTAGCTCCATTAGTAGCTTAAGCCCCTCTCTCTTGGAAAGTTGAGGGAGTAACTCTGTATTAAAGGATTATTTGCATAAGCTGCAACAGCCCAGGGCCTTACTTTCAGATACATACTTTGATTTATGCTCTACTAGTTGCGTTTCTCACACATTCTAAGAAAAAAAAAAGGGTTCTATGGTGCAACACAATTACACATACTGAATACTATCATTTTTCTACTAAAATCAGTGTAATTCTGTAATGTCAGAATCATACCCATGATTACAAGAAAAAAAGATGACTGAAAAGTGTAAAATGCAACACTGATAGCAGTACAAAAAAGATGTCTTGCAAATTCAAAAGTTAACCCGTTTGAACTCTTAGAGAAGCAAGTTGAATAGTATGTAAACTCATCTTTTATTACATTTGTGCATTACTTGTTAGACTTGGATGGATAAACTCACAAGTTTGAGGCTGAGCTATAAACTTCAGCAAAGTCTGAAATTCTCCACTTAAAAAAAAGAAAAAAAAAACAGACTTTTAACGCTGGGTTTCTCTACTGTGTTATATAGCAAGTGTTTCTCTACAGGGTAGGTACAAGAGCATCAAAAGACAACCCTGCTGTGTGTTCCTGCTGCATTTGCATTATTGGTGCAAGTACAAGCTCAAACAACCAAACAGGGACCTCTAAAACATGACCACCCCACAATCTGCAACAACAGACCTATGGCGATCACAACCCCCTGCAAAGGACCCCCCAACATTGCAACCAGGAACCATTGTTCCTTATTGTGCATTGGTGCTTCCCTTATTGTAGTTGAACTGAACCTAATTGAAAGTTAAAAACCAGCTCATATGGATATTGTGGTCTTGTACGTTCTCTCATTCCCTATTGTGCTGAGTTGTGTTGTGCCTCCCCTCAATAGCTTGGTGGAACTGTGCAAAGTTTTAATAACACTGAATGTTTGACTACCCCACTTGATTATCCCCTGTTGTGTCTAAGCTGAAATTGTTTACAATTGTGTTCTTTCTGAATTTCAAACTAGCTTTACCTTGCGATATTTTAACATGGTTGTTTATGAACAATTTTAATTTTTACTATCACACTTAAATACTTTGTTATTTTGGTTTTCTTTATTTAGTAGAATGTTGGAAATTCAATATCTGAAAAAAGAGAGTCTATGCACGGTCAATGTAAAAATGTTTTATACGTAATCTAATCACAAACCACAAAGTATAATAATTTTGTTAATTTTACAATAATTACCTCAAAAGGCATACCAAAGGTCATTTTTATTTGAATGACATATTTTACACTGTCAATAAATTAACATTATTCTTATTATTTTATAACATAATATTATTATTTTGTTTGGATGCTAAAGTTAAGTTTTTTTTATACAATTTTTGTATTTAGAAGACTGTTCGTAGTTTATGAATTGAATCTACAAGTTGTGTTTATGGAGCCTCCACAAGCTTGCAAACTCTGGAGTTTAACAACCTTCCTCACGTGTGTTACAAATTCTCTGCCTCCTCTACCTTTTATTCTTATGGGTATCCACGCAGTTTCACCTTGTTTGTTCTCAAGGAATGTAAAGAAGATTCTGCCACTTCCTAAGAACATCAATATTGCATCTAGGCTAATCCTAATATTCAAGACCTTATTTGGTTGAACTTAAGTGTTCTCATTCATCCTATTGATGCCTAGGTAGTGGCCGACTACTTGCAGAAGCAGAAAATGATTTCTTTGAAGTATGTAATACAGGTTAAATGTGGTTGTCCACTGGAACTTTCAGCTTACAAGCTACGAGTACAGTTGGGAAAACGGACAGCCAGACCCATACTTTAATAGAAAAGAAACCATCATTTAGGTCATTGATGGCTGAGATTGGTTCCCATTGGTCCCCCTTAGCTTCTTTCACCTTCCAACCCTTATCCCAAGATCCTAACCCACAAGATCCCTCTTGAAGGAGTCACAACATTTCATTATTGACTTCTTCATATCCAGAGCTTCTACTGCTCATATGCACGTTACTCTTCACAACTACCAAAATAGGAAGCTCAAATAGCAATTGATAGAAACTGGGCATGACTACGTAAAATACACCCAAAAAAATACTGTATGCTATAGATCTCAGTGCAACATCAGCTACAATACCCCAAATGCAAGAGAAAAAACTGAACAGAAACTATAAAATGGAAAACATTTGGCCCCCGAGACTCATGGGAGGCTTTGGTCTCTCCTTCCAATTCTCTCACTACTTGAATCTTTCTTGCCTTTTCTATCTCCTCCCCTTTTATCATCCCACTCTCTTCTAACAGATTTCTCCCACCTTCCTATATCCTTTTGCCATGTGAAGGAAATTATACCACTCTCTCACTCCAGGTATTAGTCACTTGAGGTGCTCATTCTCATCCATCCCTCTTTCTTTTTCTTCCCCGAGGTAAACCTGTTTTTCGGGTTATTTCCTGACACTGCTAACCATGCAGCAGTTTAATGGTTGAATAGGAAGATAAGTATTTTATAAGCATAATGAGCATCCTGTTTTATTTAATTGGGTATTAGCAACTGTTTAAACTCTTAGCCGTCATTTATCCAAACCTCAATGCTAGAAGAGAAAATCTTGGGAGGCCCACTGTAAATAATATTGCATAGCAGCATAAGAAATGTTTACCATTTCTATATATATGCTATGTCATCCCCCACCATACCACAAAGATATTGATGACACATGGAATATGCAAGCAAGATAACAGAAAGGTAGAGTCAACTAGGGAGACATCCTTGAAGAGAAATACAATTAATAAAAACTGGAGAAGAGAAACCACCAATCTTTTTGAAGGAAAAAATTAGCTAGAAAAAGAAAAGTAGTACAAGGAGAAAAACATTACCTCCTCAGGTGACACACCAGCATCTTCGAGGCTGCTCTGAATGCATGAAGACACACCAAGTCCATCAGACCTTGGATCAGTCATATGATAAGCATCACAGTTAACAGCACCTCCCAAGTATTCAGCAATTATAGGAGCGCCTCGCTTCATGGCATGTTCCAAGCTCTCCATCACCTATCATTTTAAAGTACCCCTTATAAGATTTAAAAATTAGCTTGCATATAACAAAAACCCATACAAAATAGCAATTTCCTAAAACACTCACAGGAAAAGGGGATTGCATGGGAGAACAGGGAATGAGCATACTGAAAAAGCTAGTGTTACTTTCTAAGCAGTTTACCACTTTAATAAATTCAAAAAGATCCTACAGTTTATACTTACAAAGTCCTTATGCAGAAAAACTTCTTCGTACGTATTTAAATGATTATACGATGAAAAAATAAGAAAGTAAAATGAATTGAGCTAGTATAAAGGTCAAATGCTGAATTCATTTCCCCTTTTTTTTTCTTCTCTTACAAAACGGAAAAGTTCATTGAAAAGGGACCTAAGAAACACAAAAGGTGAACGTAACCTTACCAAAACTCCAGCACCTTCACCCATAACAAAGCCATCACGCTCCTTATCCCACGGCCTTGAAGCAGTTTTGGGGTCATCATTCCTCTGGGAAAGCGCCCTGCAAGCGACGAAACCCCCTAACCCAATGGGAATGATGGCAGCCTCAGTTCCACCCGCTATCATCAAATCAGCCTCCCCTCTTCGTATATGGTTCGCCGCAGCATAAAAGCAATAATTGGAGGTAGCACAAGCAGTGGAAATGGAATAGTTAGGACCCATGAAGCCAAGGTCAATCCCAAGCAAAGCTGAACCCATGTTAGTAATAGCATACGGAATGAAAAACGGCGTTATCTTCCGGTGCCCTTTCTCAATCAGAGCCTGAACACCGTCGGAAAACACCGTTAAGCCTCCCATTCCGGATCCCACAAGAACACCGGCACGCTCCTTATCAAGCTGCACAGAATCAGAAATTCAAGTTAAATAGGGTTTCCACAAGAAAAATGAAGAACCAGAAAATCAGAGATTCCAGTTAAACAAAGTTTTAACAAGATTCTAGTGGAAGCTGGTTCCTGTAATGTGGCAAATTACGATTTGGACAAGTGTTTACATTTAGTATCCTGAAAAAATGTTGTCGAACAAAATTGTCTTCGGAAGAAGGTACATGAGAGGAAAGAAAAGGTCGAGAATTGCGAAAAGAGAATAGATCTGAGAAAAGGAGAAACCTTCGTGAGGTTATCCGCGGCGAGGTCGGCGTGTTCGAGGGCCTTCTTGCCTGCAACAATGCAGTAGCGGAGACAGTCGTCGAGGCGGCGGTCGTTCTTCCCGTCAATGTAGCCCTCGGCGGAGAAGCCGCGGATCTGGCCGCCGAAGCGGGTGGGGAACTTGGAGGCGTCGAAGCGATCGATGGCGGTGATGCCGCTCTGTCCAGCGAGTAGCTTCTCGTAATAGCCCTCGACGTCGTTGCCGAACACGGATGCGAGGCCCATTCCGGTGATCACCACGCGCTTCTTGGGGTCCTTCTGGCGCTGAGGGGCTGAGACCTTGGGCGCCGCCGTGGCGGAGACGAAGAAGACGCGCTTGGCGGCGGTTCTTCTGTTGGCAGCATTGTTGGGGGCGCGAAGCGGTTCCAACGGAGAAGCCCGGAGAGTGGGGGAGTGTAGCGCTTGCATGATGGCGGAGAATGCGATGCAGTGAACTCAAACTACTTCGTTCTGTGCTATTGCAACTACACAATCAAACTATTTATTTGCACCTCATTTTTTATGTTTTCATTTTCATTCAAATTATTAATTAGGTTATGAATATAAAAAAATATTAAATAAATGTACTAAATTAAAATATTAAATTTTAACCATAAAAAGAATACGAACACACAAGTATTAAACATCTATGTTTCCACGTCTAATTACTTATACTCAAACAAATATATGTTACTTTTAATTTTATTTTATTTAGATAATATCAAGTATAAAATAAAATAAAATGTATAAAAGTTAAAATAAAGGAATTTTAATTCTACCCATTTTTAATTTACTTGTCTCGTAACACATTTTATAGTTTTAGATTTTATATTACATTTTTAATGGCATAATAATAGAAAGAAAAAAAATGGACCAGCATGGGCAAGCGATAATAACAAAGGTGATAAAGCAGATGTTTGTTGTGCTGCTCTCATTAATTGGAAATTCTAAGCCAAAACATTAACAATGTCCAAACTTCTCATTATTATGTTTAACCATGTTGTAATAGGATCCTTCATCATGTCGGATACCAATTAATCTTCTAAACTAACATTACCTAACACTAATCTCTCTTAATTCATATTAATCAAAATCAAAATATTAAAATAGTTTTTATTTATCATGCGTTTATTACTTTTAATACATTTTGTTGACTTAAAACGTGGGAGTGTATTTATAGAAAACCGTTGTGATGGTTACATCTCAGATTCTAAGCAAGGAGGAAGAGAAGTTAGTCTTTTCCAAACCTTCTCATCTTTATAAGAACAAACCAGTTTTAACTAAAACTAGTGTTTAACATGTGTAACATTTCATAACTTTTTTTTGTTAAAAATATATTTAATAAATTTCTTATCAAATTAATAAACGAATATTTATATTTAGAATTACTAATTGACAAATATTATAACTCTGAATCTGTTGTTTATAACTAAGATTATGAATGAAAAAATGTTAACACACATACATGGCTAGGATTATCTCTAGAAAAAGGTTGAATAATAGAACTAATAAAAATACTTTAAAAAACATTTCACAATATAAATTATTAGACGCTGAAAGAGATCATGTAATAGTTTTTACATGATGTTCACAAATAATTTTGCAATTGTTTTATAAGTCAACCTAAAACTTATACACATGTAAACAAAAATATATTGGCACACTTTAATTTTATATTAGTTTATCCTCACATAAATTACGTCAAAATATCATTTATCACTATAAAGAATTTTATTAATTAAACAATGATTACAAGTACATTTTTACTGTTACTTCTAAATTATAGATGAGTACACAAAATTATTCATTACTATTAGTTTATATTTCTCTAAGATATAACCTAAATATCATTGGCCAAATACACATTTGTTTTATGTTCAAGAAACACTCTCAATAAGAAGATATGAAAATTAATCACTATTTACTCTAGACTTTAATTTCACAAAAGTGAACAATTTACAAAATGTTAGTATAGTAATATCAGTATTTTTAATCATTAAACTATATTTTGATTCCTGTAATATTGTATGATAATGTAATAGATAAATCAAATTTAAGTAAAACTAAAATTTTATAAAATACTTATAATCTTTTTAAGCACTGTAACTTTAATATTCTTTTAAATCTGTAAAATCATTTTAAATTTTATGATTTCATATTTTATAAATTGTTTAAAAAATTTACAACATCCTAAAATTTTTAAAATTTACATGAATTTTTTATGTATTTTCTTTTAAATTTCTATTGAATCTAGATATAGAGGGAATATATTATCTTTGCCTTTTTTATGTTTGTATTTTAAAAAAAAATTGTTTATTACTTTTCAAAGTTGACATTAATTATTTTTATTTGTTATTTACACTCTCATTCTTCAACCAATATTTAATTATTTTAAATATATGTATATATTTATTTATTTCTTGTAATGTAAAATAAAAATGATTGTATTTCTTAATTTATCCAAAACACCTTCAACCACAAAGCCCTAGAGTTAGGCAAGCGATAATAACAATGACGGTAGGGGAAAGTGAAAGCACCGTCCTTGGATTCTTTTCATTACTAGTTTAATTTTCATTTGTTGCATTTCACTATAATTTTTAATTTCTATGTTAATTTTAAATTATTATTCTTGAATTTATAAATGAGAAACAAAGGAAAAAATAGAAAATAGGATTTTTTTTAAAAAAAAAATTAAGGAAATTTTATATTATTTTATACTTATTATTTATTTTTAACTGAGTTTTCCATTTTAAAAAATTATGAATCACATGCGTCATCTGTACATTAAATAATCTACCTAAGATCTGCACACAAGATTTCCTTTCAAAGAAGGAAATATGTTAATTAATTGAACCAATTTTATTCAATTCAATAAAAAAAACTTTTGGCACCAATTAAGAGGTAGTTAATGAGATATTAATCTCATCATCTTGTGATTTTTTTAGACGCAATCATTATTATGACTTTTGATTAATGTTTGCAAAGTTTTTATTCCATGAAAAAAAAAAAATCTTGTGTAGGTGGAGAGGTAATTCACAAATGTTACGGATCAAAACACCGTTGTTAAAATTAAAATTGATTCGGTGGGAAAAATCTGTCACAAATAAAAAATAGAAAATAGTAGGGAAAAGGACAAAATTTACCTAATATAAAAAATGTGAGATTTAAATTTTAATGCTCCATTTTCTAATGTTTTATGGTTGTAATTTTTAAAACTTATATTAATTTTTTATTTTAAAATTAAAAATAATATTAATTATTTGTTTCTCAAATGTATCTTTACTATTCACTTTAGCTGTGATTTATACTCTATAATGGATGAAAAAATGAATATAAAGATGAAACACAATTAAAAGAATGTTTAATGGTAATATGTGATGATACCATATTAAAATATAATACATTAAGCTTGCACAAATTTAAATTATGAAAAATTTATAAATTTCGTATTGAATCTTTGTTCTTCCTCATTTGTTACTAGTATCATCAAATCAACCCACCAAGTAACTTGTGAAACACTAATATAAATGAAAAGATAAGAGAAAATCTGATTAAGATTGTTACAACTTGTTTTTAATTGGATCCTTAAATCTTCTCATTTGAAACAATGAAATTTAAAAATATTGTGAAACAAGTAATTGTAATTTTTAAGAATATTTTTTTAAAAAAAAATCTAAGAATAAGAGGAAGGCTGAATCTCAATTTACAGTTTCAATGTTTTTTATTAAATTTGTGTATTCTTGTATAAAAAAATATAACATTTAAAGTAAACTCATCGAATTTGAAAAATAAGAAAATAACAAACTTCAATTTTTTTTATCATATTAGTTTTAAATTTAAAAGAAAAAAAATATAGATATAAAACTAATTAGTATGCAGAATATATAAAGAGAGAAAAAAAGTAGTTTCAACATTGTAGGCAGAAATGATATTTCGTTACAAGTAATATTTTTCCTTATACATGATTAAGTTAAAAAAAACTTCAACCTTCTAGGCAAAAATGCTTACTGATTTTTCAAATATAATATTACAATAATTTCCTACAGGAAAGTTTCCATGAGCTCAGGGATTTATTTTTAAAAATAAGAACTACTATTTAAATTTTGAAATGATTTTAATTTGAAATTTTTCTTTAAATGCTAGTTATAATTTTTTAGGTTTTATGATTTAAGGTTTAAGAATTATGATTTAAAAATTTAGGATTTTAGGCTCCATGACACACAAGAATGCCTTTCTTGACATACCATCATTTACGTGACTATATGTTGAACAACCAAATACCTTTAATATTGAGTAGTTTATTGACTTATCAAACACACATTAATATAAGTCTTCAGTGTATTAGTCAAAGACTAAAACTAGTTCACTAAGAAACATGTTTTGTTGACATATTTAGTTTGATGTCTTCTATCTAATCCAAAATGAGACAACATACCCATTACTCTCTCCAACAAGGTTTTGTTCATTCCTTTCACCTATTCTATTTTGTTACAAAGTATAATGAACATTGCAATGTTTGACAATACCTTTATCTTTACAAAAGTTATTAAACTCCTTAAAGGAGACTTCCAACACATTGTATGTCCTCAAATGCTTAACCTTTTAGTCAGTCTGATTAAGCAAAAAGGTATATATATGTTTAAAATGACTGAAGACTTCAAATTCTTATTTCATTATGAATATTCAAATCATCTTTGAATAGTCATAAGTGATAGATAGGAAATAACTATTGTTTCTCAAAGAAGAAACTTTCAAAGGACCTCATCAATCATAAAGAACATAGTTCAACATGAGCTTTGTGTTGTTCACTGCCTTAAGAAATGGTTATTTATGAGACTTATAATAGACACAAAACTCTAAAGCCTCCATCTAATGGTTACCCAATAACCCAACCCATGTTTGGAAGAAATGTCCATCCCTCTTTCATTCTATGTGGCCTAGACACAAATGACACAAAACACTATTAGACACAAGTAGAGACATACAATGTGGAGTGTCATAGTGGAACCTTTTAGGATATACAAGTTACATACTAGTTCCTTGCATTATAACAATGTCTTTCTTCCCTAAAACTCACTTTCCTCCACCTTCAACATTATAACCTTTAACTTCCAACAGACACATTGAAATAAAGTTCTTCTTCAATTATGAAATGTGCGAACTTTTGAAAATAATATTCTTAGTGTTGCATCTTGCATACGAGTCTTAATAGACCCAATAATTACATATTTGTAATAATTATCATTGCTCATTAGAATATTAAAATCAATCCTCTCATTTTACATTGTCTTCTCAAGTTTAATGAAGAAAATAATCCAAAAAATTAAATCAACATGTTAGATAAAGACTATAAAAAGGCTCATATTGTATAAAAATATGCATATATTATCTTTTGAGTGTTTTATTAAGTAATTTGAACTTAATCTTTAACATTTGTGTGTCTATCATTAAATTATTAAAACCTTAAAATACAAATAATATGTGGAATATTTGTATGTACTTGGAAATATTTCAAAATGTTGAGCAATTATTGAATGTTTGTGAATAACCAACCATATAGGAATCATCCAAAAAACTGTTTGACCAAACTAAAAAAATTTAGTTTGACCAATCAAAATATTTCAAGCACCACTAAATCAAATCTCAAACCGTTTTCTTTACCTAAAACTGATTCTAATTATAACATTTGTCATTGACTACAACAAATTTCAAAAGAATTTTAGGGTTGCAGATTATGAATTGAATTTTTTTCAACATAAGAGAGTCGGGGGATTTCGAACAACAGAAAACAAATAAAAATTTATTCAAGTTAAAATAAATTAATTTTCATATTGTTAAGTATAATAGTTTTTATTCTTTTAGGGCCTCTGTTTGTTTTGGGCCTTTTTGGGCTTCGACCATTCTTATGAACCTCATCACTTTGTATATATCTCTCTTGTACCTTCTTTTTGCAAT
>Ga0123342_1000505_pt1 | contig 61748 bp, 39 predicted proteins | sample Turbeawhitnodule_FD_89960 | JGI IMG/M metagenome (GOLD analysis project Ga0123342, IMG submission 89960) | Root nodule microbial communities of legume samples collected from Mexico - Turtle bean Mexico white nodule | ecosystem: Host-associated > Plants > Roots > Nodule | place: Mexico: Nepantla... | reverse complement strand
TAACGAACTAAGCTTTGCCTGTGGTGCCCTAACAAAATTTTAGAAAAGCCTTTTAACAGAGAAGAAATAAACCGATTCTTTCTCCATAAAACAGATTTATTTGTGTACTGATTTAAAACTTTTAAAAACATTTTAAAAAGCTTTTCAAAAACCATTTAACCACATCATGTGCTTGATCTAGACTTGGTTAGGCATCTAGGATAGGTCACATAGAAAAAGGCAACCATACACAATTACAAGCCTAATTACAAACGAATTTAAAAGCCTATTACAATCTTCAAAGCACTCAAGCTATTTTCTTCATCAAACACACATCAAGCCTTGGTAGGGAAGAAGCTTCCTCCAGCTTCAACAGATATCCCACATTCTCATCCCCGAAAAGTGTTTATGTATCCATGCTTTATGAACTCATATTATTCATATATCCAATTAGAAATTAATCAATTGTTCAAATTATGTGTATTATTTATCTATAACAATGTGACATAATCTCTTAGCTGATCGTACATGTGGGTGAGTTGATATAACCCAACTAGACAAGGAGATAACCAAGGACACAACAACCACTTCACAAATAAGTCGGTTATCTCAGCATCTAAGACAAGACCCTACCAAACTTTAGAAGGACCTTAACAAAAGAAGAACTGAACATAGGCTAGAGCATCAAATTTTCTTTCTTCTGGTATTTTTAAAAGACAAGTTTATTTGAATATTTTTGGCTCATTTTGGGGGTCCAAACAGAAGAATAAGCTCAAGTAGGATGTGCTTAGTAATTTGGGCTTGTGTCAAGCCCACCTTTCATGACATGTGCACCTAGGTTTAGGGTTTCTTTGACCTACCTTATAAAAGGTTTCTCACCAATGACGTCCCTACTCCTCTCACTCTTGCTCCCCAAGTCACTCTCTCTTATATGAAGGGTGTCTTGCCTCATATTTTTCTACCCTTGAATTTGAATTGAGAAGAGAAACTCTACTTGAGTGATTAGTGAACTTTGTCTCCTAAATTGTTTTTGCGTCTTATCTTGAGAGTAGTGCACCTCAAGTGGTGGCTCCTCACCACTCATATTGGAATTCCCTCACCCTCCAAGTGGCATGATTCCTTGCTCCATTCATCCTTTTCCTTTCTTATTTGGGCCATTTCCATTCCTTTTTATGTTCTTCCTTTTTCTTTTCAATTTTCATTGTGTTTTCTTTCCATTTTATGTTCTTTATTTCCGGCCATCATCATCTAAATCACCATATAACTGTGTTTTCTCTTTGCCCTCTAGAAGAGAACCTTCACACTTACTTAACCACTTGGTTAAGTCCGTGTCCAGTTGCAATCTTCTTTGGGTTTCTCACCATATTCTGCCTAAACAAAAACTTATAAACAAAGTGAAACCCATAAAAATGTGTAATTCTAAAATCAACTCACATCATGAGTGCATCAGGTCCCCATGCGTACCCATCACACATCCTTATATTGTCGAATAACGACAAGTACAACATGTTAATTGATGTCACACTTCTATAAAAAAAAAATTGTGCAACAAGATGTAACAAATAAGAACGAGCTGCAAACTTTTATCTGTGGTGGACGATGCACTCCTCGTACACCTCGCACAACCAACTCAATCGGATGTGAGCACCACGATACCCTTCAACTTTCTCACCACATCACCAAGCTCTACACCAACTAGTTCAACCAAATGATGATGCTAATGTGAAATCCAACGTCACATATGAACAAAAATGCCTTACAATCAGGAGATGCAACAGTGTTGACACATAACTAACGTTGCATGGTGGCAACAACTCGTTGTTAAGGATCATGATCTCAATCTAGTGATGAGGGATCTCAAGCTCACTTAACTCATGTTTATAGGAGACCAACTTTAGTTACTCATGATCCTCACCCTCCCATAATCTACACGTTATGTGGTCAACATAACTCAATAGTTTTAATGTGTTATAGGTCCCCCAACAAATCTCACTTGCTCATAAAGTCTTGTAGTAGCTGGTGGCAACAAAGAGGAACGAGTGCGAGTTTGATTATCTCATCCCCATCTACGAAAAATTCATCCTCATCTCCATTGGGGAACATGTATACCATTCTTGTGTTCGTACCTACCCCCTCACTATTCTAAATAATAATTAAATAAATGTTTTGTAAAAATAAAAATCACAACAAAGGAAACATGATTTCATCATGTATTCAATGTCAAAATGATATACATTTTTTTTTCTCCAATGTCAAATATCAAGAAAGAAATTATAAATGTATAAATATCATATCGTGAAAATGGTCAAATGTATGACCTATAAAAAAGTTACAAAATTAAGGAATAAAGAAAAGTTAATATAAGTTTGTTAGGTTACCTAATAAATTAAAGGTGTTTTAGTAATTTAAAACAAGAACGGTTATGAGGACGAAGATGAGTATTAGGACGAGTTTGGGGACGAGGACGAAGAGGATATGCACATACTCATACTCTTAACCAGTAAATGCGGGGATTTCTCATCAAAATCGGGAGGGGTTTATACAATACCTGTGAAGATGAGTTCATTTGTCATCCCTAACTGATGGCAACACATCAACATCATTAACAACGATAATTTTTCCTATCCCTTTTATAAAAAAATGTTGTCAATCTTTACTTAACTTTCATTTACGATGGAAATTTACCTCTAATCGTAATCATATCTCTACCGATAATAATAAAACAACGACTACTTTGTTTGAAATAATAAATACATTTTGGATTGTCCACTCTTGAATGTATTTTCTAATTCTAAACATATTTTGGAATACCTAATCTAGAATGCATTTATATATTAAAAACCCGTTTCTAAATTTGATGCATTCCAGAATATATACATACTTGCCTTTTAAAATATATTTTGAAATTCGAAAATAAGAGATAACACCAAACTAGAAAAATAAACCAAATAAATACTTACCTCTTCTAGAGGCACAAGTTAATACAATTTTGGGAGAGGTTAAAAAATGGAAATGGGGTTGCGATAGAAATAGAAGAGAAAGAATTAGAAGAGAAAGAAGTGAGAAAGAAGAAAAATCAAGTTTAATATAAATATAAGGAAAAAATAACTTAATCTTTTCACGTTACTATTGGGTGCATTTTAAAGTTATGGGCTCCACATTGCATAGCGGGATTGGGTAATCGCTAGTCCATATAGCAACGTGACAGAAAGTGCCCCAAATTAGTAAAATACTTAAAAAGTACTTTTCTACATATATAATGAGTTTGAAAATTGTACAATTTTAATTGATAAGAAAATAACATTTTTTAACGATAATATCATAATTAAAATTATTATGGTTCAAAATAGCTAATCTATGGATTTAGTAAATAGTAACGGAAATATATTTAGAATATGTTGATAAACTGTAATTATGATTCATCTTAAAATACATTTATACCTAACTGATAAATATTAAAAAAGTGAGTGTATATTAATACATGTTTATAGAGTTTGTTAATTTACATTTACTTTTTTTTTAAATAGCTGATAAAGTACAATTATGATTAAGCTAAAATATATCTTAATGTAGTTTATTAATATATTTTCTATTAAAACCAATGAATATGCTAATTAATTAATATATATAGATTTATCTTACCGTTATCGGCGAAAATATAATTTTTTTAATGATATATACCAAGGCAAAATTGAAAGATATAAAGAAAAGAAAAATACTTTAACTTACTTTAAATGAAAAGAAAATAGTTAATGAGTGTCTAAAAGTAACAAATATATCTTGGATTTAAGTTTATAAATAATTTTTAAGTTTCTAAAATTAATAATTCTTTTTATGCAAATTCAATTAAGTGTTATTGTGAGAAGTTTTTCTACTGTTAGGAAGATTAAGTAAGATCATTAAAAAATAAAAAATTATTTTAATTTCTCCAATAAAAAAATGAAGGTTTTAAGAATAAATTTGTTTGGACAAGTTGATAGGTCAGGGATGAAAATAAAGAAAACGACGAAATAATTTTGTACTGACAACATTAATTTTTGTAGATTTTTATAATTTTTAATTTAGAATCTTTAAAGCGGATATAGGAATAGGAATATGGTTGCGTTACGTAGACGCGCGGCGTGAAATTGTTCTCCGGCCCACACCCCAAACTCTGCAACTATAAGTAGGCTTCGAACATAACGCCTATCACCACCATCATCGTTATCATCTACAACTAACGAAGATCCAACAACCCGATCAATCTCTCTCTCTGTTTCCCAACGAAAATACTCATGGGTTTGAAGGTTCGTTTGTTTCCATAATCTATGTGCTTCTTCCATATGTTTCAACCTTTGTTTTTCATCAATCATTATATGTCTCCTTAGCATACATAGTTGTTGTTTATATTATACATACCATTCAATCTTGTTCTTGCCTTGTGCTCGGCTATTTATTTTATTTTTTTTGTGGGGGGTTTCTCTGATAGCAAATATCTCTTCTTGTATAGTTTTCCAGATCCATGTCACTGTTTAATTTGTTAGGGGGTGCTAGATTTCTTGGCAAAAAAGGGTTTTTTTGTTTGTTTTGGTTGGTGGGTATTTTGAAGAGTTGTCTCGAAGTGAAAGAAATTTTATGGGGTCTGTTTTGTGGCCTGAGAGGATGTGATACCCTTTGATTTGTTGGAACTTGGAATAGTGAGTGAGTTTTTTATTTGAGTAAAAGAAATTACTAGATGATTGTAATTTGTCTATGTACTGTACTTGCATTTCTTGCGGCCTTTAGCTTTAGTTGCTTGATTGTTTGTAGCAGAAACCTTTTGATCTGTAGTTTGTATTGCTGTAGGCTTGAAGATACTGGTTAAGTTTTTAAGGGGATTGATTGTTCTTTAATGGATCCGCAAATGCAGAAGCACATGCTATCAAATTAGTAATTTTGTAATGGGAAATTATGATATGTTCGGCAGTATTGGTTATATTCGTAAAGCAATGTTTTATGCTACTATTTGACTAGATTTTGGAAATAATACAGTTGTTCAAATACTGTAATTAGCCTATTCTTCAGTCAGTATGAAATTAAATTCATCAAATATGCATCCCAAATCTCCAGGCAGGTATGTTAATCAATAGTTTTATAATGAACATGGATTGTCGTTGATGTACTGTATTTGTGGGTATGTTCTGAGTTTTGAACTAGTTTTATACTTCCATGCTTGACATTTTGCTTATAAAAAGAATTGAAACTTGAAGCATCACACACTGTGGAATATGGTTATGCAGGAGGACTTTGAGGAGTATGCTAACAAAGCAAAAACTTTGCCACCAAATCAAACAAATGAGAACTTGCTTATCATTTATGGATTGTACAAGCAGGCCACTGTTGGACCTGTTAACACCTGTGAGTGATGTTTATTTAACAAATAACTGTAATAACTCCTCCACTTTTGAATCCTCTCTTTCAATAGGATTCACCCCACTTCTTTTCTAAATACATAAGGACTATCGTTGTTCATGGATTTTCCATCTGATTTTACAGCCCGTCCTGGAATATTGAACATGAAGGACAGAGCTAAATGGGATGCATGGAAGGCTGTTGAAGGTAGTAGATAGAAGCTAGGTCGATCAATTTATGTTTCTTGCTAGTACTTTATGTTTTCTCAGAGCATCTTACTATGTTTTGCAGGGAAATCCAAGGATGAAGCAATGAATGATTACATCACTAAGGTGAAACAGCTGCTGGAAGAAGCTGGCTTGCCTGCTTGACAACATTGTCATCTCTTGCATTATGATTCCGTGCTACAAGTTCCCAACTGTTTGGAAATAAGCAATTGCAGTGTTTGAAGCTTTCATAGTTATAATATAATCTTATTTATTCCTAATTATTTAGACATGTTGCTTTGAGTTCAGTTTTATGTATCACTGTTCACTATGATTGAAAATGCTCTCAGACACATGCAATGGACCTCAAAATTTCTTTAGTATAATTAGAAGTTAAAACTACTTCTACTTTTGAATTTTATTGCTTGATCTCGCGTTTTCCCTATCCACTCTGGTTAATCTGAATTTCATCAGATGCTTGTGTTTGTTTTATCCTTGCTCTGTCACACTCAAACAGTGCCTTTGTATTTCTAACTACCGTTATTGATGATGATGATGTTATGCTTGTTATACCAACATGGCATGCAGTGATTTCTTCAGAAATATGGAATTTTAAGGATTTCAAGCATATGGTTATCTTTCTCATCTCATGGATAATATGTTGGAATATGAACTATTTGATTTGGTAACTGCGATTCTGTAGAATAAGGATTAAAGAGAAAAGTATCATACAATGATTAAATTAAACACTGTTCTCAAGGGTTGGCTTGTCTTTTTCACTACCTAGTGGTGAGAGTTTGGATAATTAGGTTCAAACCCTTGGTTACTCTCAAAAACTATGATTTTGAGTTTACAATTTCAGACCATAAAATCTTGCTTATACAATCTTCTACTGTACAATGTTTTTCTTTGTCTAAAATTATAAAAATACTTTTTTTTATATGATCGATTAGAGGTTTTACGGTGGAAGGGGTGATTCCAAACAGTTTTTCATCATAAAGGCAACTCCATTCTGCATTTTGGTATTTCTGAATCTAGTAACAGTAAATTTCTGAATTTTGATGTAATACCCAAATTCAGTAACATCATTTTCCCTCCCCACTCTAGACCTGACACGAATGCTATCTGAAATGCAACTACTGGTCCATAACAAAAGGATATGGCACACTTATACAGCCATTATTTTTTGGATCACTAAATTTTAGATGATATCCTACACCTGACATCACGTACAAAGGATCTTTAGAAGGATATGTAAAATCAATTTACCTCGTTATCAGTGCTAGGTTTTTGTTGGTGCACTCTGTGGTCCCTACAGTTGCTTTGGTTGGTATTTTTTATTCATTTATGGGCTTTTGCTTCTTACACACCATATTTTTAAAATAACTTTTTTATTCTCTAGATACGACTTTTAAAATAAATTTTCAGATAAAAGTTTCTATAACATATGGAATGTATTATACGACATATTTTTTGGAATAAACTTTTGAACACATAAATGAAACTTTTTAGAACACGTTAAATACGTTTCAAAATAAAATTTTCAAACCTTTTAGAACATATATGATAATTTGAAGAACGAGTTTTTCTTATTAAAGTTAAGGTTTTACTCTCTTTCTTTCTTTTTCTTAATTTCTCATACAACAATGATATTCGTAGAACATGAGTAGCTTATCTATTTATTTCAATTGCCCCCAAAATAGAAATGTATTGTTTTTTATTAATTTTGAAATGGAGGTAGTTAACTGGTAGTTGTTTTGGTAGATATAAATGAATACTGTTTTAAATGGAACAACAATGGTAGTTGGCAAAGTTAGGCACTTATGAGTATTCCATATCGATCTATCCTGCATTCACGTGTCGATGTACCCAACAAATCTTAAATAAAGACACGAAAGTAGTTGGTACATAAAAATATAGTTAGGAGTTTTACAATTTTCAAAATTCTTATCAATTTGGTTTATGATTTGATCAAAATAGACAAACCTTTAACTTCTATTCTACAAATTCGACATACACTTTAAAAGATGAGATATTTACATTAACAAATGGAAATTGTACTTACCTTAAGAAATCATACTTATATTCCCTCTAATGTTTTGAAATAGTACGAGCCACCACCTGTCTTTGAAGTCAACGGCGGCTGAATCAACCGACGAGAATAGCGGTACTACAATGCCGTCCGAAACAGTATTGCCCGCTTTCACAGAGCATCAGTGGAACACATCCCGAGGCAGGAGAAGAAAAGGGTTGACGCCCTATCTCGGCTCTCGGTCACCAAGAAGAAGAGCCACCAAAAATCAATCATGCAAATATGGCTAAGACACCCAGTGTCTCAGAAACCGAATGTCTGGCAGTCACCGAGGTCCAAACCGATAGCTGGATGATTCCTATCATCCAGTATCTCAAGCACGACACCTACAAGCTAGAGGAAGAGAAAACAATGAAGTAGTAGTGTGCCCCGACACACTATGTTGAACGAAGACCTATACAAAAGACGCTACTCGGTCCCCCTGCTCAAATGCATCACCCGAGAACATACCAAGTATTTCCTCACGGAGATACACGAGGGGGTATGCGGCAACCATTCAGGAGCTCGAATGATGGGTGCCTAGGTCCTCAGAGCCGGCTATTATTGGCCGATCGTTCAAGTACACTGCGCTGAATATGTGAAGAAATGCGCCAAATGCCAAGAGTTCGACACTCTGCACCATGCTAAGCCAGAAGTGCTACATAGCCTCACGTCTCCATGGTTGTTCGCCATTTGGGGAATGGACATCATCGACCCATTCACCGGGAAATGGGCAAACAAAGTTCCTCCTTGTTGGAATCGACTACTTCACAAAATGGATCGAGGTCGAGCCACTCGCATCCATCTCTGCCAAAAAACGTGCAAAATTTTGTATGGCGAAGTATTGTGTGTCGGTTCGACATACCGAACACAGTAATAACGGATAACGATCGACAAATCATTGACCAGGGGCTCCAATCCTTTTATGTCGACCTCGACATCAAGTCTATAACGGCCTCAGTCGAGCACCCCAGACCAATGGCCAAGCCGAGGGCACTAATAAAGCCATCCTCAACGAGTTGAAGAAGTGTCTCAGCAAGGCGAAAGGCCGATGGACAGAAGAACTGATAGAAGTCTTATGGGCATACATATGTACCCCCCAAACAACCACTCAAGAAACACCATATAGTCAGACGTATGGAACCGAGGCAATGATCCGGTCGAGGTAGGCGATCCTACCATCCGAAGACAGATGTTCGACCTTACCCTTAATGAGGAAAACCTCTCGGTCAACCTCGATTTGGTAAACGAACTTCGTGACACGAGCAAGATTAGGGAGGCAGCATACAAGCTTCGGATGACAAGACACTACAACACCAAGGTCCGACCGAGGAGCTTCCAGAAATGAGACCTCGTCTAGAGGATGCGAAGCGACGCGAGAAGAAGTGAAGGGATGTTCTCATTCAACTGGGAAGGACCCTTTCGAGTCTGAGAAATCGCAGCTGGGGGGCATACAACTTAGAGTGGCTTTCAGGAAAAATTGTACCGAAAACATGGAATGCCACGCATCTCAAATTTTACTATAGCTAAGGAAATAAAATTTACGCACTCTTTCCTCGCCTGACCATTTTTTCCTAAGGAGAGTTTTCGGTCGGGAAGGTTTTAATGAGGCGAGTCTTTTCAATGTTATCCTATTTGCACCTCTCTAGCATCAGTTCGGTCTGGATGAAGTCTTAATCGGCATACCCTGCTGACACCGCCTAACTTGGTTTGGTCTGGATGAAGCCTTAATAGGCAGCCAATACCTCACACACTCGGTTCGGTCTGGTTGAAGCCTTAATCGGCATACCCTACCGACACCGCCTAACTTGGTTTGGTCTTGATGAAGCCTTAACAGGCATACCTTACCAATACCTCACATGCTCGGTTTGGTCTGGATGAAGCCTTAATCAGCATTAAGGGTGGTCATGGATTGGATTTTCAAAAATCCAATCCATATCCAATCCAAATCCAAATATTTGGATCAGATTTAAAATCCAAATCCATAATTTTTATAAAAACAATTTGGATTTCTATAAATCCAAATCCAAATATTTGGATTGGATCTAAAATCCAAATCCATATTTTTTATAAATTTATATAATATAAAAAAATTATTAGTGTAATGTAATTTAATTTTTTATGATAAAGATTAATTATTAATTTTTTAATTATTAATTTTAATATTTTATAGTAGCTTAACATTTTTATATTTACGCATTTATTATTTATTTAATATATATTTAAATAAGTAAGTTTGATTTTAGGAGAAATTTTGTATCCTGATTTTATTTTCAGTTATATCTATTCAGATAAAATATATATTAAATAATTTTAATATGTTTAATTTAAAATTTTCGTATTATGCATATTTTAATTTTGATAAAAAAAAACTTAATAAAAAATTACTCCGTTATTTTTATTAAGATAAAACATTCTCTATTTTTTATTTTTTTTATAAAAATTATTTAATTTTTAAAATATTAAAATAAATTGTATAAAAGGGATTATTTTTTTACTGATGTCAATTCAGTAGAAAAAATTTATTTTTCAAAATTCTAAAATGAATACCCTCTTGATGAATAACAAAAATTTAATATTTTTATTTCATGTATTCTTTATCTACATTTTTGTAAAATAAAAAAATTGTTAAAATTTATCTATGCCTCAGGTGTTCACGTTATAATGGTTTGAAATAACCAACCTTTGAGCGTGAGGAACTGAAATCTTGTAGTACATTTCACATTGTGACCATGCAATGAATATGGATTGGTTATTTGGATTATCCATTTTCTAAAATCGGTATAAATAAAATGGAACTTTGATATGGAAAAGTTTTAAAATATGAATCAAAATCAAAATCATATTTAAACAAATGGATTTTGAAATGGATTGGAGCAGTTTACAAATAAAGCAGTTTATTTTAATTGGACACCCTTAATCGGCATACCCTGTCGACACCACTTAACTTGGTTTGCTCTGGATGAAGCCTTAATAGGCATACCCTACCAACACCTCACATGCTCAATTGGCATACCGTGCCGACACTAGGTCTAAAACTCTAACAAGACTACGAACAAAGGCTGACTGCCTATTTACCTTGTTATTTGGAAAGGCACTTATGAGTAACCGACCAATGGTTTAACTTGTTAAATTTTTACTCAATTACTTATTAGACCGAGTGCTCACAATATTTAATGAAAACGACTGATGCATTGATACCGAGTGTTCAAGCTGCATGAGGCCTCGAACAGCTCATGCTCTAGCCGAGATATCTCCTTGGCATGGCGATCTCGGTCTTGAGATCCCAACTGGATCATGACAAGGGACCGACACAACATCTCCAGACCCCCCTTCAGCAAGTTCGATGTCGGGATGACCCGGATCACATCTCGGGTGGCCTTAGGAAGTGCAAGCCACACCACCCCCTAGGACCGCTAGGGGTGACATAGAAACCTCCATCGAGCAATCAGTCTCGGGTGGGGCGACCGCCTTGTTGGCCTCACTCGGTCGTGGCGAGTCGATGTCAAAAGGCTCGCGACGAGGTGGTGGTGTCGGGAGAACTTGTTGTTGCAATGTTGCTCCCCTCCCTCGGCTGTTTCTTGGACTTACTGGAAGGGCCAGCCGAACCCTTTCAAGTTCGGGATCCCGAGCCCTTAGCAGCATCCAAAGTTTTGATGCTCGGCCGACCCTTCCTCTGGGCGGCCATCTCCCTGAAGGCATCCAGCACACCGCCAGCCAGGGGACAATCTTGATCCATGAATCCTGCAAAGAAAAGTCAACTGTTAATCAACGGAAAAAATATTGACCGAGGACAAAAGCAATAAGCATACCCTTAATGGCCGCCCAACGTGACGACTCGGTGTACACGTCAATCAACTTTCGCGTAGGAAGCTTCCTCGGGAGCTCATCGAAGAGCGAGAGAACCTCTAGCTCCTCGTCACCCCCGACCAGCTGAAGCCATTCTTTAAAATCACGAGGCTTGTTGGTCCAATAAAGGGAAACCTCGACCGACCGGTCTCATAAAAAAAGTAGGTTGTTGCCTTTGGCTGAATATAAACCTTGAAGAACCTCTCCTTGAATTTTTTGTAAGAGGTGGAAAAGGAATTGAAGATGACATTACCCGACCGACTAATCAGTGAATGCCACAGAACATGGTTGGTCGAGTGAGACGTATAATAACTCAAAAAACATGAAGGAGAAGGATGAAGACGCAGAACGTCACATATCATGTGAAAGGCCTGAATGGACGCCTAGGTGTTTGGGTGAAGCTGGGTAGGCGCCACGTTGTGCGTCCGAAGGACACCCATCCTGAAATCATCAAAGGGGAGATAAACATGTAAGTCCGAAAAGAGACATAAATACATATAGAAGAAAGGAGGACCGGTACCAGGTCAAACCATACAAACGCTCTCGGTCGGAAAGCAAGGCTCAACACTAAAGAAACTAGAACGTGCATTGATGACTTTTTACGGAAAGTGCACCGCATTTGTCAGAAGTAATAATTGTCCCTAAAGGACGGATATCGATCCCACAAGGAACAGTGAATTATCAAGTACAATATTCGCTAAATATAACAACGAAACAATAAAAAGTTGGTTATGTTGGCACTGATCAATAAGAAAACAAACAAAGAATTAGTTGCTTCAATTGGAAAAATAGGGATTAGGTTTCATCTCTCTCACTCTCATGTATTTTAATTAGCATGTCAATATTAGGTTCTTTGATTGAAATTGATGCCCGTAGAAAATTCATTTATATCGATCTCTCGCATATAAAATTCTTAATAATGTTTCTTAAATATCGATCTCTCGCTTACTTATAAAAACAACTTAGAAATCACAATCAGATGTTAATGACAATTAACATTTCAAGTCTATCTCTAACACTCAAATATGTTAAGTAATGATGTTTAGGTCCGAACCCTAAAAATACCTCTCGGTCAGATTTAAGATTATCAATTTGTCACGGAAAGTTAAAAGTAAAACAACAATACCAATAATCAATCAAGAATTGAATATTAATATATATGATATCACCTCAATACATAAGAGTTTGGGCAGATTACTCTCAATCCCAAAGGGTAGAATTAGCCACACATACTTCTAGCACCTTCCATTCTTCCAATTGGGTTACAATTCACTCTATGGTATTTTCCTCTCAATCTGGCACCCTAGGGTTGAGCCTCCAGCCCTCTATTTATCCTAGTTTTCTAGGGTTAGGTTGCTTCTTGTGTCGCGCTAATGGGCTAAATGATAAAACATAAAAATGACTCAATCTTTCTTTGCATCTTTTTTTATTCTGGAACCTTCCAACTTTCTCTTTTTAGCTCAAATTATTCTCCTTTACTCCAAATCTTCAATCATCCCTAGAAATCTGCAATTAACACCAAATTTGGGATTAAAATGCTCTTATTCAAATAAAACTCATAAAAAATGTAAATAGGTATAAATTCATAAATTAAGGATTATTTTATATGTAAATTAGACACTTATCACGCATCCGCCTTTGAAACCGGGACCCCTCCCTAAAATTTGGAGATGGAGACCTCGGTCGAGAAGGTGGACGCGATCCTAGTTACCTTAGGATCAACCCAAGCATACTCCACTCGAGAGGTAGCTTGCTTGGGGGAGTTCGACCGACAAGAAGTCGGTTGTAGAGGAACTAAAAGACAAGGACGAGGATGAGGACGAGGACGAAGAAGAAGGACGCGCGGGAAGAAGAGAAGGGGGAGCAAAAGAAGAAGAAGTAGGCCGAGACAAGGAAGACATCACTAACCTTACACAAAGCCGAAAACCGAGACATTGCAGGAGGACGAGGGAATACTCGAATCTCAGAGCAAACGACAGAGAAGTAGCACAGTGTCTCGGCACTGTTGGGACCACTATTTATAGGCTCCATGGGCCTCGAGAGAGGAAGCACCACAACGATCTCAATCATTAGATCTCCTAGATCCAACGGCTCGCAATGCTCCGCGCCCAAAAAACCTCTCATCAATGCGGGTCACATCACATGCGCAGGCGCCGCCTAAGGTCACGTCATACCTCGGGAAGTCCAACCGTCACACTAAACTCAGAAGACCAACCGACAGTCAACATTTAAGACTCTTTGGATGAATTCATCCTCGAGCTTGGGGGGCAAGTGTACTAGTATAGACCGAACGATCAACACCATGACTCGACTCATACGGCCAGGCCGACCGAATGACATGCGTCCGTACGGGCCGACTGAGACCCTCGACCCATTAACGCTCAAATCAAGGTTAGTAAATTTAAACTACCATTAAGAATTATGTAATATGTCTGTAAGTATGATTCACCTCACTAATTCGGTCCAATAAGATAAGTCAATTAAAATAATATAAATAGCGCATATTCAAAAAACAAGGTACCTCATTAATTATTGCGTTTGTTTTATATATGTTGTGCTCGTGCTCAAAGTGTCAGAGTGGAGCACCCCAAAGACAGCGTGGCACTGCTCCGGCAAACATGTGTGTAGGAATCATCTGCATTGCCGTGGAGGCAGTCGCTATCGGTGGCGGTGCGGAGGGTTTTGGTGTGTGATGCGGTGGTACCACAAGCAAATGGCTATGAGATGGCACGTTGATACGACGAAAGCTGCTAGACCCATTGCAATGAGGAGAATCACAACGATGTTAAAAAAGGGGTGGCCGTGGTCGTCGTCCATTGTTTAACGGTGAATGCAAGAGATTTGCCATTGTTTAATGCACGCCTTCTGATTCATGTTTTTGTCTCTTGCTTGATTTGGTGATGACTGATAAAGATTTGAAGAAATGTAATGGGTACGGAAACACAAAATCTGAGAACCAATGAGTATAAGGGTGATATCTTTTTCTTCCATATTTGTTTTAACCACTAACACATTTCAATTATATTTTTCTTCTATGAAAGTAGCAGTTAAGTCACAGTGTATAAATTTATTGCTTAGTTGAATCACCTGCAGTTGAACTTTTCTTTTGATGATTGATCGGAAATTTACCACTTAACTTGTTTTTTTTAGTATACAGTGACTTCAATATAGAAACCTAAAATACTACAATTTTAGAGTACATGTGAAGTAGCTATCAGTATAAGTGACAGCCATATGCAACAATATTCCATGCCATGGTACGTCAGATTCTCCTTGGTCTACACTCAGCATGAGCCATGTAAAAAACAGGAGAAAAATAACTTACAGGGAAGCTCTCTAGCAGAGTTTTAAACAACTTTTCCATGGAATAAAAGTGGAATGATCGAGAAAGATTGCTTGTCATTTGTTAAACCCACATCAAAAGCCCTTGATTATCATCATTTAAATAAATTCTACAAATTTTTTTAAAAAAATACAAATAAGAGGATGTTCCAGTTATTAATCCAATACATCTCATTAATCTGCTGACGACAAACTGCATTCAATTTCTAAACCTTGTCATTAAGACAAGACGACTAACTGAAAAGTGGAAGAAGGATAGCAGTCCTCCACAACACAAGACAGATGCAAAGGAATGTCGTAGAAAAACAGGAGAGACAAACAAATTAGGTAAAATGAAATGGATATAGAAGGCGTGTGAATGTGTGTTTCTTTTGTGTTTAGTGACATAATGCATCTTAACCGTTATTGTTGTTGTTGTTTTGGCTTTTCAGAAATGAGTGGTTCCATCAGCAAATGGACAAAAATGCATTTAAGATGGATGCCCACGTGGGGGAGGAAGAAGAAGATATTTAAGATGCCAACATAAGCAGCAGCGGTATGATTTCATTTCACAGGGATATCCAACTACCACTTTTATGAATTGAAAAAATATACATACCCACAAGAGATAGCTTGTTAGCTTTAGAGGTGAGGCTTCCTACTGCTACCAGTCTCAGATTCTATTGAACAAAAGGATATCTAGAAATATAATATTCTCTTACACGAGATGCCCCTTCCCGTGAAAGAATCCCCTCAAGATCGCCAATAATTCTGGCCAACCATATCTCCAGATTTCGCTGGATTTCTTTGAAGTTGTTCCTCGTAGACTCCAAAGACCGTCTTGTGGTTAGTGTGGTCTCGCTTCTCAACTCATCTCTGTAATTGCTCTTCCCAATTTCAGTTTGCAATGACACTAGGTTCTGTCCAGTTTCAGATACCCCCTGTTGAAGCCGAAATGCTTCCAATAAAAATTCTGTTTGAGTTTGGGTTCGGAATTCTGAACCGAGGGAGGGCTCGCAGGGATCATTAGCCTGTTCAAAAATAAGGGTGTCAGGCCCAAAATTGCAATCGGTCTTATGTGACAAAGAAAAATGGTCCAACTTTAACTAAATGAAGCAATAAGATTATGTCAGCAGAAGCAGGCTTGCAGGGGGGCTGTTGTTTTGGAAGAAAATACATTAGTAGGTGGTGCCTCTACCTATAACGTAAACTTTAAAGTCAAGTTTCTTCAAAACAGACTAACATCCACACTACAAACAGAAGTACTAACATCAGATTTTCGGTGTCTCTTTCAATCCCCGATCCATAACGTTGTGCATCATGCTTGCACAGCACAAAAAATAATACAAGCTTTAATTTTTCATTTCCTGGATGAAGCAGTTGATAGCCACACACATAACCATCAATAAATATCTTATATAATCAATCAGTTGGCACGAAGCTTGCTCCACCCCAGAGACAGTCTGACCATTGGTTTTACATATATACATAATACATCACATCCAATAAATATGGTATTGATAGTTCTATGTGTACTCATGGACCTGTATTCAATTCCCGAACAAAATATTAAATTAAAATATGGTATTTATAGACACAACCATCAACATGGGACCAATGATAAATTATATTAGTAGGTTGACATATCAGACAATTTATTTTCAGAATATCACCATAATTTATTCTTCTCAATAGAGTTTTAAAGGACATATACCAACTAACGGGATGTACAGAAGTTTATTGATAGGCAGTTGACACCGTACACTTTACATATCAGCTGACCTCAAAAGACACATTTCAAAATATACAGGCAGTGCCTCACAATTAATTAAAGGTTTTTAAGTATTTAAAGCAAAAAGAGAAAAGAATTATTATGATTTCAACTTTTAGATCAATTACAATTTGCAACATAGCAACACCTAAAACAAAAGAAGAAATAAGACATGAGTTACTTACTATTCTTCGGCATAAATCCTCTATTTTTTCTGAAAGCCCTTGATATCTCTTTGCCTGCTTCTTAATCAAAGATGACACCTTGGAAGGATCATTTTTACCAATCTTCTCTAGATTTAGTAAGTCTTGCTCAAGTAATTTAAGTTTAGAGGAAACTCCAGCAGAATCACCATCTACCTTCCAGGGAGACTCCCTTCTGGGGGGAAAAAAATTCGTTTAGTTGGATATGATTCCAAATGCTTCAGAAGTTATCTGCATTTACACTATCAATTATTTACCTTGCAACGAAATGCTTTGTATTATACATTGATTCAAGGGATTCGTACTGTACATCCTGGAAGAGTAGACATTTACAGGTCAGAAATTGAAAGAGAAGTATGTGGACAAGTAGTTCCTTAAAAGTTGCCTGGTAAAACATTGAGAAAACTAACATAATGGTTTTTATTTCAGGTGTAATGAAATATGAAGTCAAATGAGCTTAGATCTTCTTGGTACTTTTTGAAACAAAAGTTTTCTCACTTAGTGCCTTTAAGAATTTAGGTAGGATGGTGGGTTCTTTTATACTTTCCAAAGGTTAGAGTTTGCATTGATCACTAGTCTGCAATATGAAATAGTTAATGGGGGATCACTGATTAATCGATTTTAATGAATACCTAGTTTGCTTAGACCATTTCATGTTATTTATTATTGGTTGATAATACTCAACAAAATGATATTTTAGAAACAAAAAACCAAAAAATATTTATGGGACAATTTAATTAATAGAAATAGGAGCGAACAAATAAATATCTATGTTTTGAGACTGCCAATGAAGGTTCATTGATCACACTTATTAATAAAATAATACAAATAATTAAAAAATATATAAAATAACAATAGAGAAATATAACATCATAACTTAATAATACTAAAAACTAAAAATAACATATTTTATAAGTTTTTAACATTAAAAATACACATAAAAATCAAATATATCATAATATTAATATTTAAGGTTCAACATACATAATAATGTTTTTTGAAAATAAAAAGTTACTCGAAAAGAAAATGACAAATACTTTACATTATTTTATTTTTAAGGGAAAAAAATCAAAATAACATTTAAAAATATTTTAGAAAAAACTGTAGACTTGTTTTGAATCAGTTTTAAGCCGGATTTTTAACTGGTTCAGTTGAAAATGGATTTTATGGTTCTAAAGGACTGGACACCAGACGGATTCAGTCCGGTTTATACAATAGAGATAAATATACAACAACTTCATACTCATGCGATTTACAATTTAAAGGAGATTTCACTTTATCATCTAAACAAAATCATTTATTCCTAAACTCGCTTTCAAAACATCATTTCCAAAAACAAATCAATTTTCTAACATCAATTATTTCAAACCCACTTCTACCCAAAGTCTAAATCTAATAAAACAAGAAATTCATTTCTCCCTAGTGGGTGCTTTAAAAATATCCCTAGCCTGTCGTATATTTCCTTCGTCAACCACTCTCGAAGAATAAAACATGTGTTTGCCAACTGCTGTTTGCAATAGCAAAGAGTAAAAGATTGCGAGACCCTGATACCAGCAGCAAAGAGCAGAGCAAGACCTTTTCCATGTCAATCAATGCATACTAAGGGTGAGTTTAGAATTCATCGATTGCAAACTAAAAAAAAAAGGTCATATTTTTCAGTTCTGCTAAAAAATTCGTTTGGAACCAACGTACACTTTTCATCATTTGTGAATGCAATTCAACGTACACTCTCCATAATCCAGACTATGGTTTCTTTGGGGTATGCATAATATAATCAAAACATGCATGAACCACCAACCAACACCAATAACTTAAGCGATTAGCAACCATGTCCCCAGCACAGACAATGAAGAACCTAGAGAATAAAGGCCCTATATTTCAGCACCGGATAAGAATGGTGACTACTGCCTGAAAGTAAAGTGGACCAGGCATGCAGAGCAGCATAACATGCAATAGGGGACAGATTGCTACAAGCAAGGACAGAAGTAGACAAATAACAATTGGATGGTCCATGGCTCCACCATGGCGAACATTATGAAACCTAACCAACTACATCTAAACTCCAAAGGGAAAAAGAAGGCCTCTCGGACCCCCAAGTTGCCATTACATATGCCATTTCTTTTTCCTCTTAGAAAAGTGATGTCTAGAGCAAAAGTTATGTCGTACTCTCCTAAAGCTATAACCTTAAAAATCGAGTAAAAAGTGGTGCGGTAAATGAACAGTCCACCACAAGGTTAGAACGGAGCAGAAACATCCTGACCCAGAATCCTAAACCAGGTCATCGTCCTTGAAAAAGAAAAAAACTTTTCGCCATAGCCCACTTTTTAACCATGATAAAAGTATTAACTATCTTCCACTTTTAGAAAAAAATGAATTAAATATCTTTCTACTCCCTTATAAATGAGTTTTAATACCTCAAAAATATTTTCTATTATCGTCTCTCGAGTGTAAAAATGGGTGATGAGTAATTCTTAGTTTTCAAGGATGAGGAGAGATATTGAACAGTGACAATTTTTTGTGAATGACAGGACCACACATCACACAATTTTATAACTAGGAGAGACCAAAAAAAGTTTGCTTTTCAGAAAGCGAATACTGCCATGATATGAAACGACTAAAAACATATTTAATCCAAAACTAAGTAAATTAAAATTGCAAGCACCATTTTCTTTTGTCTCTGTAAACTTCAAATTGTCTTATGCATGTGTTGATTATGAACCTTTACCGAAAAGTAAGACAAGAAGAAGCAATTATTTAATCAAAATAAGCCAATTTAAACACACTCATCTAAAATTTCAGCGAAAAAAACGTAATCAAAGTCAACCAAGTTAAAGAGAAATCCACAAACCTGCCAAAGCGAGGCTTTCTCAGCCCAGAACTTGGAAGCAGAGGCCATGAACTCAGAATCAAAGCCATTGTTTCCAAAATGTTGACTATGCTGTTCATAGATAACCTCAATCTCCTCTTCCAAACTCCTAGTGGACCCCACCAAATCCTCTTCCTCCTCCTCCTCCTTCTGAAACCATTCCCCACTCTTCTTACCATACTGCTCCCTCCCACCCAATCCCTCCTCCTCGATCCTCCGCGACATGAACCCAATCATCTCGTCCCGCTCACCCACCTCCTTCTCCGCACGCGTCACGCACTCCTCCAGCTCCACCACGCGCCCCCGCAGGCGCGCGATCTCCTCCGCCGCCGCGTCGATCTGCTGCAGCAGGCGCTTCTCCTCCGCCTGCCACGCGTTCCGGTGCGACGCGAAGATCTCCACCACGCGAGCGTTCGCCTTCGAGTCCTCCTGCCGTCGCGACTTCATCTGGCGCAGCTCCTCCGCCGCCTCCGCCGCCCGCTGCGACAGCATGCGCACCTTTCCCTGCAGCGCCGGCACGGAGTTGTTTGCCAGCGTGGCTAGAAACATGGAGAAGCTTAGCCCTAAATACGAACGCAACAGCTTGTGAGTGTCTTCTTCTTGTTGCTGCTGTTTCTCTTCGGCCATTGCGACAAGGGTTTGGGTGTTGGTCTCTGGGACCTGTGAATGGCTTTAATGAATGGTGGTGCAGCGTTTGTTGCTGTTGCTGGTTTTGCTTCTGCTGTGTGGGACTTCTAGAACTCAGCAAAAGAGAAACAGTGCCTTTCTGTCCTTTTATGTGTGCCCTTTGTCTCTCATGCTTCTTTTAACCATCTCTTTTCAACTTAAAACACTTCTCATTTCATATTCAAATATTTTTTCACAACCAAGTTTCTCTATTTACTTCTCATCAATAACATGATTAGCTATGGGGGAGATATTAGATGTATTTGAGATCTCACATTAACTACAAATAAAAGTATTTCATTCTATATAAATAGATGTAAATCTTAATTTATGAATTGATTTTATAGAATTGAATTAGAACCTACTAATATTAATAAATAAAATAGAATACAACAAACTTATTTTCTTATTCTCTTTCTTGGATGATATGAATGAATGATTGAGGACTTTTGTTTTTAGATTAGTCTTAAAAAGTGTGATGTGTGCAAGTGTATAAAAAGGCTTGTCAATTCACTTTTTACTATTTTGAAGAGTTGCAAAAAGAAATGTGGGTCTATGCTCTCTCTCTCTCTGCCAATATGTGCACAGAGTGGTGGTATCTTCAGAAAATGAAAATGACAGAATACTCATATTTAAACAGAACTTTTGGAATAAATTGAAATTTTTAAAATATAAAAACGAGGTGTTAGTGGCAATAAGGCATTTAAGAATTTTTGTTACAGTTTAAAAAAGTGATTTGAGTGAAAAAAAGAATGATTGAGAATTAAAATAAGAAGTATTAAGTTAAAAAGTAAGTGTGAAGGGAAAAGCAGTGACAGGGGAAGAAACAGTGTGTTTGAGAAAAAATGATTAGTGGTTATAAGGTTGTGGGAAATAAAGGGGTGATGATTGTACCTTAGGTCTGGAATAGAAGCTATAAGCAAAAGCACATGGAAAGGAAGATAGCCAAAAAAGCAGAAAGAAAAAAAGTGAGGGAACAACTAGATGACAAGTCCACAGCTATAAAGACTATACCAATAGTTGTAGATGTCAATTTGGTGGACAATAAATATTTTAGAATTAAGTGTGTATATCATAAAAGATAGGTAAATAGGAATACTTTTTATATATTTTTTCTTCTCATTTCGTTTTTCTCTTTTTTTTCTCAATAGTAAAATATAAATTCATTTTCAAGTAGTATTCAAGTTTATTGTTGTTATTCATTTCTCACATTAACAATGACACTGTGAATTAATATTGTACAATTTTATTTATCATAAATACTAATAAAGCTTTCTATTTTGTAAATAAATTTGGGATTTTTTTATCTTACTTAAGATCCGTTCATTTTGATAAGGATCATGAATCTTTTCTTATCAATAAAAAAATTGTCTTACAAAATGTACTTTTAAGTAATTGTTCCATAGATTGTATCTCTATTTATGTGAAGAATAAATCATGTGACGAGAAAATTTTATTTGTACAAATGATATTTTGAATTTGGAAAGAGTATGAAGAAATTAACATTTTTTCATCTTTTGAGTTGTTTTGTCAAATCAGTTATTCAAGATCTTTGTTCTCTACCTGAACCTAATTGAAAAAATGGGACTTCATCCCATGGACTCGTTGAAAATAATTCTGATATAGTTTTTGTAGCATATTAGAAGTTGAAGGTGCCCTAGTGGGATCCTCATCTATGGAAAAAAGATTTTTTTTTCAGTTTGATAAAGATCGAGTGGCATTGCTTATTTTGTCTGAACCAAGAAATCCCTTAAGAATTTTATTTCTCTCATAAAGGCGGGACAAATTTTCTTCTCATGGGAGCCTTCAAGTCATGTCAATTTAAAATTTGCCATTTTCTCTCAATTTCAACACAAGGTGTCTTTGATTCCACCATTTTGTAGCATATCTTACAAACATGTAATAACACAAAGTAACAATATGAAAATCATCACAATTAACAATGAATGGATGAAGTTTTTCATTTTTTCTCTCCTATGAAAAATATGATCAATGATCAATTTTACATCCAAATGTGAAAATTTGATTTTCAAATATCAACATGTCATCCATCTCGTAAAAAAAATCAAAAGTATCTACACAAACAAATAGTTAGCACAATTAAGAAAAAAACATATGACCTCAGTTCTCACTGAGTATTTACTCAATTAGTCATATATATATATATATATATATATATATATATATATATATCCTTAAAGTTAAGCACTCTTACTCAAAATTCTCTTTAATTCTTAAGAAGAACATTCAATCAATCAAACAATTATATTCAAAGTGAAATATATAAATACATAAAAGTTATATTAATGAGGTGAAAAAAAATTAAAACTCAAAGACAACAACAAAACTTTAAAGACAAGTAAAAAAACCACAAAAGCAAGAAATATGTTAAAACAAAGAGAGTAAAAATATGGCTAAAAAAAGTATTTTAAAAAACATGAGTAGTGGTATTTATAATTATTACTAGAAAATTGCAAAACAAAGTAAAGATAAATAATTACAAAAAATAAGTTAAGATTCTCTAATAAGTTATCACATAAAACTACATTTCATAATTAGGATACAAGAAAATTAAGAACTCAAAGAAATTAATGGACTAGAGACTCAAGTCCAATTAAGAATAAAAAAATAGCACCCGAAAGATCAGAAAATTTAACAATTATTTGAGTTAATCAACACATTTACACTCTTTAAATATTACACTACTTCAGTTCAAATGGTCACAAAACAAAATTGATTTGAATAAAATTATTGATTGCATCGATTGGACCAACTCCATCATTCAATAGATTGCCACGCAAATAAAGTCATCCAAACAACAACCAAGACTTAACAAATATCACTGAAACATAAACAAGCATTGTAGTTATTTTCTAGAATGCTATTGCACTATACTAAATCAAATACTTTGTAATTGAACAACTCATACTTGAATTAATTTCACATTGAATAAAACCACTGTTTAAAATTGATACACATTATTCATGTAGAATTAAACCACTTTAAATCACTTCAAAGAAATATAAGAAATTTGTTCACACACTTGCTTCTTTCACTGTTTCAATTCATTAAAAATTCTCAAATTGAATGACACTTATCTTTATTGGTAATGAAATTTAATTATTGTACCAATTGCCACCACTTGCAATAGATTATTCTCCAATATTCGAATAAAGCACCAAACAAATTGATGTAAGGAGTTGTTGCACTTTCAATTTCTTCATTGTGTTAAATATTTCCAAATTAACATATGAATTTGACCTAAAAAATTGATGCTCAACAGTTGCTTAAGGAAATGCTCGAATTAGGAAATCTCATTTACAATTCAACGAAACTGAATCATAAGTGTATCTTTAAACAATATGTTCATGCTATTACGATTCAATCACCAAAGATTGTTCGATCCAAATGAAAGTTGCAACAACTTCAAATGTATCACTGATTCAAGCCACGAAAAGAAAAAACAATTGCGCGCCACAATTCATCTAGTAATTGTTTCAAGGATCAAAGACGCTGACAAACAATAATCTGGTTTGCTTTGCTTAATTCAAGATTCTTGTGTTGACTAGTAAAAACTACACATAACACCTTATGAGCATCAATCATCACCGTGCACAACTTCAAGCAAAGTAATAGTAATGTATTAGAACAAAAGTCTAACTCCTATAATTTTGATTAAGTATTGAAAACATAAAATATTTTTGGAATTTTTTTAATTTGTCCGACAATGATTACCTGAATACTACTTATTTTCATTTACAATGAAAAATTATGGTTTATGTAGTTCTAAAAATCAAAAAGTTTTTTAAGTTATATATTTTTAATTTAGATTTTTTTTTTATTTTTTTTATTTTATTTCTTTAAGGTTTTATGTTTTTTATAATTCACTTTGTTTGGAGTACTACACAATGGAAACGATTATGCTTAATATTATTTACAAATCATACCGTAAACAAAGATAATACAAACGGTACACCGATATTGTTCACTATTTGTGTAAAATTTATTTACAAGAAAATATATTTTTTAATTTTTGTTGGAAATAATAGAAGGTAATGTGAATGGTCATATAAATACTCAAAAATCATACATGTATCTAAAATTTAGTGTCAAAAATTATATTTTTATTTATTTTTTATTTTACTTTAAAAAAAACGTTGGTGATGGTATATTTTAAAAAATAAATAGCAAATAGCAGAAGATTTGGGCCTAATGAATGAGCCGAAACTTTTTAAACAAAATAAGAACTGGTAGATCTATAAATAAAAGAAGCAGTGGTAAATAGTAAAAGGTTTGGCCAGCTGAATGGGCCTAAGGTTTTCAAAAAAATATACAGTGCATATATAAAAAAGGGGTAGAACTAGTGAAAATATTGGGTCGAATGGATGGTCCTTAATTTTCTCAAAAGACATGTTGCCTTCGATAATTAAATACAAATAAATGCAACAAATATTTAAATCATTTCAATTTTTTAAATAAATTCTAAACTGTTTTACGAAGCACATCCTATAATAATAAATATTTATAAAATATTTTGAAATGAACAATCCAAAATATTTCAAAATTAATATAGACTTTCCATACTAAAATATTAAAAAATTATTTCAAACTACATATTCCAATTACTTTTAAATTTGTGGGCATTTCTACATGTTGTATTTCATATTTAATAGTTGAATTAATTTAAAGAATTGGTTACATGTTCTATTTCATATTTTGGAGTGAATTTAATTTAATTTAATCAATCTGTTGTATACTTCGTTGGTCCTCTTATCTACAATACAATGTATATAGTTTGGATATGGTCTTTGTGTCAATGAAATTTCTGAATTGCACTACTTGTATGAATACATTTTACAGTGTTTAATAAATTCACTCATGTTAATTTATAGGGTAAAATAAAATACATTAATTATCACCAACATAAAATTAAGGATTGTTGTCTCATGCACAATGCACACAAGTTACACTCTTTAACAGCTTAACAAAGAGCTAATACTTAATATTAGCTAAAGCAGTACCTAAGCAAGATCAGCATACAGAAATATGTAACATTAATCATCACAGTTACCCTAATGCTATTGAGTAGCATCTTCAGAAAATCTCGCATCAAATGCAGCTGAGGGATGGGAAAGAGCTGAATTAGCAGAACTAGCTCCAGAACCATGCTGCAATTCAATGACAAGCCATCGAACTGCTTTACTCATCTGTTCCAACCGAACTGCACTTATGGGAGGAAGACCAGTCATGGTAGCTTGTCCAGGTTTTCCTGCCACAGGCCTTGTTGCCTCATCCACCAGACACTCGGATCCTATCCTTTGCTTCACAGACTCAACAAACTCCTCAGCTTGATCACATGCTACTCTAAACAATTCCCACTTCTGCTTAAAGTTCTCCAGAGCAGTATCTGTTGCTGTTGTTTTAACAGAACCGGCACTTTCTTTCGCTTCTAACACATTGGCAGCGGCGGCAACAAAATCTTGATAGGCATTATTCAGAGAATCAACTACACTGTCCATTTGGCCTGCTTGTGTTAAACAAATCAATTCTAAGATTCTTGTAACTACAGATCCTAAGGGAAAGTAACACCAATGGAATTAAAGCTTGAGAACAGTAGCTACTAATATCACAAGCTATTTGTCTCCTATCCAGATAATATATTTGTATGCAAGACTAAAATATCACTAAGAAACACAACACAGTATGAATTGTTGAACTATCAAAAAAAGAAGGTGGTAGGAGAAACACTGGTATACCAAGCACCCTATAAACATATATTATACACAGATCCATCAATTACATTTTATCAAGTATGTGATCAGGAATAGAAATATTATAAGGTAAAAGAAAATTACTGGTTATGAATCTAATACAGTGAAACTAAAATCTGCCAAACCCTGATATTATAAATTCGAATCTGTCATTGTAGCCAATCAAGAAGATTTCAATTCAATTTACAATCATGGTTGTGAAACTTGCGAATCAACTCGGCAGTAAACTCGGTTTTTGAGTAAATTTGGCAGACTCGGAAAGAACTTGTTCAAACTCGCGAGTCTGCTCTGAGTTGGCGAGTTCAGTTGAGTTTTCGTTTTAACCAAAAAGATATCGTTCTGAATGGGGAAAATTAAATGGAATAAACTCACTTTAGGGTTTCGCGTTGCGTTTTGGTTTCAGTCACATTGCATCTTCTCTGGAGCGGAGGTGGTGCGTCTTCTCTGAACGAGTGCGGCGGTGGTGGCGATTGGGCAGAGGACGTGGCGCGGTGGTGACGGTTTGTGCGTTCGTGCGGTGGTCGCGCGTTGCAGGTCGACGGTTGTCCCGGTGGTGCCGTTGGGTGGTGTGGAATTAGGGTTGTAATTAAGATTTTTTTTTATTGGGCTGCAAAATACAAGATGTGCTCCAAATTATACTTTTTTCATTTAATTGAGGTGCAGTTTTTTTTTTGGAATGCTCTCTGTTTCTTTTAATTGCAAAATCTTTTTGCAAATTTCATTTGGTTTTGTCAGTTGAATTTGGAGCAGTGTATTTTTTAAAGAATGTCTGAGAATAGATCATACTCAACAGGGGTCAATCTAAGTACATCTCTTATTTGTAAAAATCTCCAGAAAATAAATCAGATATTAGACGATAGACAAATATTAACAAACATAATTAGAGGATTGTACATAGAAATTTGATATTTATCAATTTCTAATTATTTAATTTTTATGACTTAATTTTCTTTTTCATGTGAACTAATACTTAGACTTCTGAGTTTGAGAATCTTTCTTGCAGTTGTCCTAGAACATATTCAACAATAACCATTCAACATATATATTAATTGATTGAGGCACATTCTTATGGCATATATTTAATTTTTATGACTTAATTTTCTTTCTCATGTGAAGTAATACTTAGACTCTTGAGTTTGAGAATCTTTCTTGCAGTTGTCCTAGAACATATTCAGCAATAACCATTCAACATATATACTAATTGATTGAGGCACATTCTTATGACATAGACATTGAACTATATTTCTTCTCAAGATAGGCATTCAAATCGATATAACTGTTATCTTCAGAATGATCAGCCGAGTTCTTAGGGCATACACAAAATCAAGAGAGATAATATAATTTAACCACTTAATCATTGAATCTCATTGGGCTATTTCTGATGATCAGGTGCAAATTAGACTTTTAAATTAGAAGGCCACTGGAAAACAAACTAATATACAAGCACAGCAAGAATTAGTTTAGTTTATCTGACCTAGCCACACGAGAACTAAATTCAATTAAATCACTGTTTCTTATTTCTTGGTTTGAAACAATGATAACAGAAATGCATCATACACAACCCCAATTTGCAGTGTCAGACAAATAATCCTTACCCTACCTCTAATTCATACCAAGAAAACATATATCATTGGCAATTCAAGATGCAGAGCACAAATCTGTTGAGAGATACCGTTTCGGTTTGATGAAGAATGTCTCTTTGTTTGTGCGTGTGGGACGAGAGCTTTGCGCGTCGACGAACCCTAATTAACCAACACCTGAAATGAAAACTCCTCTGTTGTTTATTCCTCTGTCAAAGTTTATATGCTTTTTGTAAGATTCTGTCCCTGTGTTATGAGTGGAGTTTTTTATGAGGTAAGTGCATAGCTAGATTAAGATTTAACTCACACCAATTTTGACTTTTGACATTTTTAACTTTTAACATATCAATGCATCATATTTTTTTATTTTACAAAATACACATTAACATATATATTTTCACTTTAATATTAATAACTAACTTATGAATAGTTATGTATATCAACGTATACCTAAATTAGAATTTTACACGTATATATAATATAGTTTGTTTTAATTAGCTAAATGATTGTATTTTAAAAACTAATATTTGATATTGGGACCATACATAAAAAAAAGAAAAAGAAAATAAAATATAAAAAAAGCATAATAAATTTATTTATTTTAAAGAATTACCCATATAAATTTAGTTAAAAAAAATCTAAAATATATAACTTAACTTAAATTTAATTAAAAGTATTTTTTTTACTAATATTAGAATAATTGAGTTTATAAAATAAGGTAACACAGATATGTATTGATTGTTAAGAGCACTAAAAACTTAAAAAATATAGTAAAACTTATCAATATAAATATTTTAATAAAATTCCCTATTTCGTAATGTAAAAACATATTATATTTTTAATTAAAATTATTGTTTATAACTATTTATAAAGATATTTCTTCTGAGTGCATATAATTTATTATCAATTTTACTTTTATTAATACATCTCATTCTATAATTTTGTATTCATTTTTTAAACCAATTAATTTTTTACAGTAAAAAAGTTACTTTTTATAGAACTATAAAATTCTTTATTTATTTACAGGTGTTTCCACTAGGTATTTTTGAAATGTTTTATCCTAATTTTTTTTGTATTTTGTAGAAGTTTAGGGGTGCAGGAAGCAATTGGTGAGAGTCAAGAATATCACCCTCTTCGTGTCACATCCTCTCCCCCAAGAAACCAACGATCTCACTTTGAAATAAATAAATAACACACCGTGCGGCATCAACAAGCTGCAACTCAATTCGGAAAAGAGGGTCTTCTCCCCAACACCGTGGACGGCGACGAACACGTAGTCGCAGATCTCAAGCATCATCTTGAGGGTTTTCTCAACCTTGTGCCCTCCTCCGCCACGTGCGCCTGCGCTCGCCTCTCTTTTCCTCCTCGACGGCGAAATGAAACGAACGATCTCATTTGGAAATACATAACACACTGTGGGGTAACAACAAGCTGCAACTCAATTGTTGAATCGATCAACTCTAAACGCTGATTGCTGAAACCCTTCGTCCGTTCACGGTCCAGGCAGTATTCGGTTCTGCTGAATTTAATCCGGTTCGTGGAGAGGAAACCTAATTTGCGGGCTTCGTTTTCTTTAGGGGATGAAGAGGAAAATTGCAGAGTGGAATAGGGTTAGTGAAGTTTAAATAGGGTTTTCGAGGCACAGAAGCACTTGAAGAAGACAGTAATTGGAATTGATTTTGCTGGAATTTTGTTCTGGAGCTGCTGTGATGAGTTTGTGCTGAATTTGGGCTATAATTCCAATAGCTCTGGTCGGACAGCATGGGTTACGATTCGGCTAGCCCCTCGCAGGATGGGAGGGACGAAGGTAAATGTCTGCAACGAAAATTGGGGAATTGTAGCATGAGAAGGGATAGGAACAGGGAAAAGAAAAAAATCAAAATAAAGGAAAAATAAATAGCTTCAATATGGTTAGAGGGTTGCGAAATTGGATGTATATTCTAGTTGGTCAGTGTTGTAGGCTCGAAAAATGTTTCGTTTGCTTGTTCAGGCTGTTTGTTATCATATTTAGGTTTAGAGTTGGGAGTAGGGTGGAAATGGTTAGGCTAAATTTTGAGTTAGTGGCTGTGTGCTGAAATGGGATATATGTAACTGCAGTTCACGTGGTGTTCTAGTGTCTTATATGGTTTGTTGTTTGGTTTAGTTTGTTAACTCCATGTGTGATGAATTTGAAATGATAGATGATGAAGAAGAATATGAGGACTCTGGCAAGGGTAATCGATTTCTTGGGTTCATGTTTGGAAATGTAGATAATTCTGGTGATCTCGACGTTGACTATCTTGATGAGGTAATTTTATGCCGCCTTTCATGTTGCATTTGAATTTGGTGGTCAAACCATTTGGAAAGTCAGGATCGAGCTGATGCATGCATAAATGTCATGCTTAGATTTCTGTGTCAGTTTTTTTTACTCAATCATAGTGTTACTGTTATCTTCCTGGACTCCTATGTGCATCTTAGATAGTTATACTGCCAAATGAAATTGCTAAGCTATTGTAGATTTATAATTGGTAAGTAGAGGTTTTTAAGTTACTAAACTTTTATTTTGGAAGATTTAAAGCCACTATATTTTAGATTCGTACTTTATGGGGAACTTTAACTTGAGTCGTGCATTGTAAATTCTCAAAATACAAAAAAAGGAGGCATTTTGATGTGTGTTGCTCAGTATGATTGTCCAAAGTCTAAATTAACAAATTACATGCAATTCAATTTTGGAGGATTTTAGTATTCGTGTGCAAACTGCAAATATTTATTTATTATTTGCTATATGTGTCTGGTTGCATGGTGGAGAACATCAGGAGTTACTTTGCCTTCTGGAAACGTCATTTCAGTGAAAATGATGTTTGGTTATTGTTGGATAGGACCAATTTTGCCTCGAAACCTTGGTTTGACTAGAAGTGATAAAAAGTAGCTTTTGTGTTAGGTTGACAAATTTACTTTTAAATTTTATAACAAACTTGCTTTTAAGGTAAAATATTGAAACATAAATTACTCCACTTAAAAATAAATGTTAACAAATCCAAACAATAAGATTTTTCTTAATTAAATTTATGTTCTAGGCTGCTGTTTATACTTTATGCCTTTACTTTCTGTGATATGGGCATGCCTGATTATGAATTATACAGGGAAAAATAAATTGAAGGTTCTAGGGAGGATGGTCTTCCTAGAAAACAATTGCATCATTTGTGATATATACATGTTATGAAAATTAAATTATACCAATTGTTGAATGAGCAATCGCTTCTTGGTTTATTCATGTATATCTGTTTTGGCGAAAAGCTTTAAAGCTGGTGCTAAATAAGCTTATTTCTTCTTTAGGATGCAAAGGAGCATCTTTCTGCATTAGCGGATAAGCTGGGTCCTTCACTGACAGATATAGATGTAAGTAAATCTAAATATCATTACCTGTCTGTATTGTTCAAGTTTGGAATTCAAAGTGCTATCTGTTGACATGCTTAAGAAGTGTCAAATTATCTGATTTTCCTACTATGTTTCATTCATTCTATTTCTATTTTGACGATGATAGAAATTTGTTGTTTGCAGTTGTCAGGAAAATCACCACAAACACCACCTGATGTTGTTGAACAAGGTGAAGTCTGCCAGGAAAAAACTATATCATGCAGTTTTTGATATTCTGTTGGTATCATTTTTTTCCCTCATCAACTGAGAGCACTTCACCTGTGTTTTATTTCTACTGGAATTCTTTCCCACATTGCATATGTTTTGTAGGGTTATAGACGCTCATTGTCTTTCCTTCTCAAAGAAGAAATTTCCATACATCTTATGAGATATTCTGGCACTATACTTTCTAACACACTCTATTGTTGACTGAAATTTATTGGAAATAACAAAATTTTGTTTCTCACTTATCTGATGACTCTCTCCCCTAATTTTGTAGTTTATAGTATTGTAAAACCATCCAGCTTCCGCCATGTGTCATTTCTGCATACAATTTGGGCCCACTTTTTTTTCTATCGTTTTCTCTATCATGCTCTTGTGCTAGATTTTAATTAATTTACCAATAGTAGAGTATGTGCTAAAAAGAATCTTTCACTAGCATTCCTCATCTTAAATATGTATGTATATGGCATTGGACGATTAGAGTGGACACTAAACTCTCCATTCTGGAAAATATTTTATAAAAATGTTTTGTTTGTAAAATAAAAACATCAGTAGTTATGGCCGATGCTAGGGGTTAATAAGGGCCACTGATGCAAGTCAATAGAAGAAGATCGATAAAACAAACTGATGTGAAGTTTCAGTAATGACTTGTAACTGGTATTGATCAACATGTGTGAATAATAGTCATTCATTAGCAGTCATACATTGTTACATAAATATTGGTTGGCACCTAAAATATGGTTAGGTGCTCTTCCTGGCTTCTGTTTTCTCCAAAATGATTTTCCTTTGGGGAAGTGTATTTAGTCAAAATGAATTGATTTATGAAATACTTTATTGGATTTTCTGGGATTTGATCTGTATAGGATGTTAAGGTTTTATGCAGTTGTAACTCTTTTCATGGGGGTTTGTTGTATTTTAAAGCAAAATGCAAGAAAATTACAGTGAGTGGCTTCTGCTGTTGAATTTTATTTGGGTTACGGATAGTTTCCATGATTTTGTGTGTATGGAATTGTGATCCTTGCTTACAAGGTTCTCACACGACTGAGGGTCAGTTTGGAGAAACTTCTCCACAAGCTCTCCTAGGAGAGAAAAAGAAAAAACTGAAATCAGTTTTTCAGTAAGTTAAATTAACAATAGACTCATTTATATTAATTATTTCCTCTTAGCTTTTGCTAAATCTGATTTTTAACTTGCATAAGTTAATTTTAGCTCAGAGAGAAACTGATTTCATTTTTCCGTATATTTTTCTTATAGAAGTGCGTAGGGAGAAGTTTTCTCTAAACAAGCCCTTGGTCTTCTTATTGTGGCATACCTGAAATTCAGACATGGGGTCCCACAGTACTTTTCCTGCATAGGGCATTATACCAATTTTCCTTTCTCCCATCAAAAGACTTAGTCATGTGATGTGACAGCTTCATGTGAGGGGAAGGGTTTTGATTTGAATCTCATAATTTATTCAATGAGTTACTTTGACAGATTTGTGGAGGGATTTGAGAGTATTTCTGCTTGATGCAGTATATTTGTTTTCGTTATTTTCTGTTGGGAGGATTTCTGACCCTTCTGCTCCAACATTTCTTCTTCCTTGGAAATTTCATTGCATAAAGCTAATGCACATGAAGAGCATTTGTTGTCTGTAAAATAGTTTGAATTTGACACAATGAAGCTTTGTTTAAAAGAGCAATATAAGTCTTCTCTTTTCTCCTCTTTCTGTAATTTAGTTTTCTAACTTTGGATTTTTCTAATGTTAGACTGTGATGAAAAAGCTGAAGACGCTGTTGATTATGAAGATATTGATGAAGAGTATGATGGTCCAGAGACAGAAGCTGCCAATGAAGAAGACTATTTATTGCCAAAAAAAGAATTTTTCTCTGCTGAGGCATCTGTATGCTTGGAATCCAAAGCTTCTGTATTTGATGATGAAAATTATGATGAAGAATCTGAGAAGGAGCAAGACTCTCTGAATGAAGATTCTAAAGTTGATAATATATCCTTATCTGGTAATATTTTTTTTACACGAATTGCACCACCACTTTGTTATTGCTGTTGTATTTTGTGTGTGTGATTTTAACTTCAAACATGAATTTACTTGTTATGTTGGTTTTACTCCTCATAAAAGTGCAAGAAAGATATTCATTCTTGTAATCTAGCTATAGCATTTTTAGGCAGCCTTGTTCAGATGTTAGCTGGAGACAGATTTATGGTTTGTTTGGATTTCAGTTGAAATACCCAATCTAACTTTCAGTTTTCGATCAACAGTCTGCCAACATATGTCACACCTTTTTCTCAGATTCAGTTGGAAACAAAATTCACCTCAAAATCCAATTAGCTTAAAAGCTATAATGAGTTGCTTTTTTTTAGCTCAAAAGAAAATATTGATTGAGCTCAAAAGATAATCATTGATACCCTTTTTGAGTACGATGGTATCGTAGAAAGACATATTTGAACAATTGTGGAGGCTTTGTCTTGGCCAAGTGTGAGGTTATGTACTAAACATGTGGAATAAAAAATAGATGGAGGACGACTAGATAAACGAGAATGAGGAAAAGGGATGAAGTGAGTTACCTAATCATTAAGGACAAATGATGATATTTGATTAATGAGATAACAGGCGGTTAAGATAACATTTCCCCAAACACGATGTCAAAAATGACTACGAAGGAGAAGGGTTTGTGTAGTTTCAATAAGATTTTTGTTTTTGTATTCAACTACTTCTTTTGGTTAAGTATGAGGATATGAAGTTTGATGAAGAATATCATTTGATGCCTTGAATGGTTGGATATGGTGAAATTGGTATTCTCGAACATTGTTACTCCAAAAAGTGCATATGAATTCTCAGAAAAAGGACTTTAAGATTACCTCAATCTCACAAAATTGGCTTATAAGATTATGTCTGTACCCATTTATATGTTATAATTTGGCCTTTTTTCTATTCGTTGTGGGATCTTCAACACACTTCTTCATGCTGAGAACAAGACATCTTGTGCGTGAGACTAGATATATCTTGTGACACAATATGCCCAACAAATCTCATTAGGATAGTCTCTGATACCATATTAGAAAATGGACTTTAAGTTTCACTCAACCTCACAAAATCAGCTTGTAAGATGAGGTTTTGCACTCACTTATATACTATAATTTGACATTATATTTAGTTGATGTGGGATCTTTAACATGAATGTACCAAATTGTGATTTAATTTCATTACAAAATTTGTTAAGATAGATATAAATTTTGATCAATTTTTCATCAACAAAATCGAAGTACATATATTGAATAGTTGTCAATAAAGGTAACAAAATATTTAAAGCTAGAGGGAGTAGTTGTACTACAAAAAGGACACCTAATCTCGGAGTGAACTAAAGAAAAAGTAGATGAAGCTTGTTTATAAATAAATACTATAAAGAAAACAGACAAATATGTTTACCTTGACACAACTCAACTCAAACTAGACAAGTTTTTAAAATTTAGTACAATCTATTGCAGTTTTTTCCATTTGGGATGTTCTAGTGTGCACAAATCATCATTGGAGAAGCTGCTTATGCACAAGCAGTCGTGGATGGAGAGAGATGGTAAAGGCCATGCGACTCACATCCGACACCAATCTTCCATGTTATTCGATCTTGTAAGGTACCATTTGTTGGTAAAGATAATGTCATGAGATTTAATTAATCGGGTGGCAAAAAGTAAATTAAATGGGTAGTTAGGCACATAAAGAACAAGTGTGGTAGATCACGAATAGAAAAGATGGATGTGAGGGTGCATCAAACATAGTCTTTGGCTGGTGTTTAGACGGTTGTGTAGATCAGCTTTGGGCGAATTTGACCTTGTGGCCGCTAGAGCACACAGAGGTTGTAGGAAAAGTCATCAAAATGGTGACCTAACCCAAAAAGAGGGTAGACAACAAAAACTCTTCATTGGAGACAATGAGCCAAGATGGTTTTCAAGAGGCTCCAGATACCATGTTAAACTATAGGAAATAGAGAGCATTGAGAAAAAACTGTGTCGATATGAGACAACCTGGATGCTGTTTTATATTGAGAATTGAGAAAACAGAATTAATACAATAAATAGATGAGAGATGATATCCTCTAATAATAAATATATGATAGGCGAATAAATAAAAACATTTCTAATAATGCATATATAATCTAATGCATATATAATTTAGATATTCATGGGTCTAAAACATATTCATAATTATAAAATATTTGTACCTTATGTATAATTATAACACTAACAATACTTGCTTTGTGCTTGATCTAGAGCTTTAATACCATATCTTTCAGCACAACTAAACTTAATTCAAGAACTGATGATTCTGTGAGGGTTTAAGCTTGGAAGTTTTAGGAAAGAAAAATAAAAATGCTTGTTTTCCCTTAATAAACGGTAGATGTACCTCATTTCATATTGGAATCTTGCAGTTCACATATGCTAGCTTTGTTCTTTCAGAGGAGCAGGAAGAGAGTGTGGTAGATGCATCTAAAGAAGAGAGTGCTGTTGAACGGGAATTACATGTTGACTCACTGCAGACTGAAGAATTGGATGCTGATGTACAAAAACTTGAGGAGGTATATTTCAGTTTTGTGACCTCTTAACTATTTCTTTTTGCCTTTTGATGTTTGAATACGAGAGATTGAATGCACCTTGATCGATATTTGCTTGGTTTCATATAATATGTTAGAATATTATAAAAAGCATAAAGCAATATCCCTTGTTTATTCTTATACTAAGTCATAGTCTGAAGTCCCAGCTATTTGAGGAAATAAATAATAAAACTAAGAATATGGAAATTAATCCGAAGAGATAAGATATGCAATGATACTATGTAGATATCATTGGATATTGCTCATATATTCTAACAATTCTCATGAATGATGTTTAAGTTCTGTACTATTCTGATGATTAAGTGAATATATGTACTGTTTTGACTCTGAACCATATTTGACCTTCAAGTTGTATATTTAATACTTTTGATTAGATTACTTGTAGTCTTGCAGATGAGAATATAGGTGATTCAACTATATAAATAAAAATAATTGATGGATGGCTTAGTTGATGTTGTGTGGACTTGCTTAAAGAGGGTTGATCTTCTGATTAATAAGCAGGGTAAATAGAAGAACATTTTCTGCTATTAAGAAAACCGATTGATCCTGATATATCTTTTAAATTCCTTTATACTGGAGGAAATCACTAAAATTAGTCGCTACTCATATCAGGCCAAACTTGTCCAAAGAGAGAATTAAAGTTAGATCACATAAGTAATTTTTTACCTGAAGCTGCCTACTCAATGAGTGCATATACTGCATTAGTTTACGTAGTACTCAAACTCACTACATTGATGTGAATGGTAATCCATTGTGTGTGTGTGTGTGTATATATATAGAGTCGTGTGGCTTGAGCCCATGAGCACATGCTGAGGAATTCAATCCTTAGACAATGTCACCCTATGATCCCCATTCTTCATAATTTTGTCCCCTTTGGGTTTTGATTAATTTTAGGGAAACATATCTCCCCCATAGTGACCTCAACCCCTCACCTTCACCCCCACCCCAAAAAGAAATATGAAAATATTAATCTGTAAAGTTAAATAATAAGTTGTTTTGAATACCAAATAATATAATCCAAAGGGACTGCAAATTCAAACCTAAAATGATCTTGGGGATATTGTGGTGCTGTTTGGTCCTTGTATTCGACCCTGCCTAGTGGGAAAAGTTGGTTGTAGTAGTGGTGACGTGGGACAAGCAGAGATATGCATACTTGCACATAACTCTCGACCTTGTTTTGAATGGTGGTTTTACTGGCGTATTTACTACTTGATGCATTTTAGAAACATGCAAATAGGATGGCATTTCAGTTTGGTGCTTAATTAATTGTAAATGGCTAAAGTGGGGTGGAGAAGAGTAAAAAGATTTCTCTGAAATGTAAGCATCAACTTGAGCCCATTTACTATTAACTGTGAAGTATACCGCGTTTAGTACCCTGCTATAAGCCCAACCAATTAGTAATGCTTACACTGACATATTTTTTTCCAACTAACTGTGATGTATACCGCTTTTAGTACCGTGCTATAAGCCCAGCCAATTAGTAATGCTTACACTAACAAATTTTTTTCCAACATTGATGATAATTATTGTTGATAGGATTATAAAAGATTATGTTTGACTTTCTATTGACATATTAATGTCTTAATTGATGAAACAAACAGGAAGGGCCTGAAGTTCAGAAAAGGTCTACGGCTGTGCCATTGCCTGTTTTATGTGTGGAAGATGGTGTGGCAATTTTACGCTTCTCTGAAATCTTTGGCATTCATGAACCTCTCAGAAAGGGAGAAAAGAGAGAACATCGGCAACCTATTCCAAGGGGTAATTGGAGATTGGAAATGTTTACCTGAATTTTATTTTGATGTGTCAGTCTATTAATCTTCTAGGAGAGATATGATTAGAAAAATTAAAATTGTTGTTGCACAATTTGTAGAGTATGTGAGTGAAATTTAGGGCTGCCAATGGTGAGATTTGAATGACACAATGAATGCTTATCTTTCTGCAGTGTTAGTCTGTGGGGCTTCTATTCTAATTGGCCTTTTACCTATCGTGTTTACAGATAGATACAAGTCTTTGGATTTTACTGATGATTTTGTAGAAGAGGATGAAGAGGAATTCCTCAAGGGCTCCTCCCAGAGTCTCTCACATACTAAACAAGTTTCTGTAGTTCATAATGATGTATTAGAAAGCAACGATGTTGACTTGGAGTTTCCAAAATTTGGGTTTCTTCATGCGGAGCCCTCAGTGGTCAGGAAAGATGATCATCAATCAAAGGACTCGTGTCATAGTGCTGAACCAATGAAAGGGGATTTTGAAGAAGACCTTTCATGGAAAGATCATCCTTTCATATGGACCAACTTTTATCCTCTTGATCAGCAAGACTGGGAAGATGAAATCATTTGGGGCAATTCTCCTGTTCCAAGTAATAATAATATTGAAAGCTGTGAAGTTTCTGGACCTGAGTTGGGAGTTTCTGGTGGCAGTGAAATAGAAATTGAAAGTGGGATCCAGACTATTCAGATAGAGCCTTACAAGATACTGGAAGATAAAGATCATAATGTCTCGCTCAGCTCTCCTGTCTCGTTGGAGGCCTTTGGCTCAAGGGGTTCTTCTGGAGCTAAAACCAATCTAATATCTAGAAGTCTATTTCACCCCCAACTTTTAAGGTTAGAATCCAGATCTGAAGTGGATAGTTCTAGTCTTGCAGATGGAAAAGAGGGGGAAATATGTAAGCATAATCAAAGTAGTCAAATTACGCGTTTTAACAAGGCTATATCACAAAACAGAGACATGATGGAGGGTTCCTGGTTAGACGAGATAATATGGGAGGAGCTTGATCAGCCTATGGTGAAACCAAAGCTTATCTTTGATCTTCAGGATGATCAAATGCACTTTGAAGTTTTGGATAGCAAGGATGGGGCGCATCTTTGCCTTCATGCTGGGGCTATAATTTTAACTCGATCTTTAAAATCAAGCAGTGGGGACTCTTCTGAACTTCCAGGACATGGAAGTCAATATGGATGGCGATATGTTTCTAATGACAAACATTATTCAAATCGTAAAACTTCTCAGCAATTGAAATCAAATTCCAAAAAACGCTCAGCTCATGGTGTCAAAGTTTTCCACTCTCAACCTGCTCTGAAGCTGCAGACAATGAAATTGAAGTTGAGCAAGTAAGATTTTATTTGTTTGGAGGAGGTAGCATTTTTTGTCTGTAGCATGCCTTACCTGTTTTGAGACATTTTTGGCTCAGAATATTGTGTTTTTTAAGATGAACTTCTGGTACAATCTTACATTCAAGTTTGTTTGATGATTAGGCTACTAGATACCCAATATGGTGAGAGCATCATATCTCCAAATATTTTTTGGGTTTTCTATTTTTCTTGCCTCTGTGCACTATTCTTGAATAATATAACTTCAGTCCAGAGTTTTTCTCAAACCAGGTTCTTTTGGAAAAAATGATTGTTTATCTGTCTCAGTGTAGGTGAACTTTTGTTTCTTTTGGAAAAAATGATTGTTTATCTGTCTCAGTGTAGGTGAACTTTTGTTGTACACTTAAATGGATAGAGTCCGTGATTCGTGCAAGTTACTAGATTCATTATCTTGTTGGTTTCTCGTTGTTTATGATTTTTTCATACTATACCAATTAAATGGATCTGATTTCACACACCGATACACTTAATATAAATGCAAGTTTGCAGTTCAGTTCTTTTTTCCCTGAACAATTCATGCAAGTAAATCCCTCTCTGTGTATACTTAACAGAACTTGTCTCATTCTCCACCCTAAAATGCTACATACATGCACTCTTATCATTTTACTCCATAACTTATTTTCTGTCCATCAACTCAACTCCTCATCTATGGTCAAACCTTTATGGAAGCAAAATTGCTGGAGAAATCTCTGTATCATAGAGCTTAAGATGATCTCGACCAGTTACAGTTTGTGGCAGATAGAAAGATTGATTCTTTATATCTTGACCTGTGCTTCAGAAATGATATTGCAAAACAAGAATAGACCTTGACATTTTTTTTATCAGCAGGCCTAGACATCGATGCTTTTGTTAAAGAATGGCCCATAGCATTTAAAGTTTGAACCTAGCTCACTGTTTCTATATTAGCTCATAACCAGTCACCATTAGACTAGTCCATTTGTTGACCTATTAGTTGCCCATAACAATTGTGAGATTTCTTATGTTTTTTATCAAGTTCTTGCAAAACCTTTGTTTATTTGTGTATAAGTGAGTCATCATGTCTGTTCTTTAATTTATATGGTGCTTTAATATCTATTGTCTACATGTGCATTGTAGATTTTGTCATTATAATCTTACCAACTCTTTTGCAGTAAAGATATTGCAAATTTTCACCGGCCAAAAGCATTATGGTATCCCCATGACAATGAGGTGGCTGTCAAAGAACAAGGGAAATTGCCAACACAAGGACCCATGAAGATCATTATAAAGAGTTTGGGTGGAAAGGGGAGTAAATTGCATGTGGATTCTGAAGAAACTCTCTCAACTGTTAAAGCAAAAGCTTCCAAAAAGCTAGGTTGTGAATTTTTCCTTCTATAATAAAATTTCTTATTTCTGTAATGGATTTAAAATCATAATTAGGCTGCAAATTTATTCTAGATTTCAGTGTACTTTCTACTCTTCTGTATGACTGATCTGAAGTTTTTTGTAGATTTTAAGGCATTGGAAACAGTGAAAATGTTTTATTTAGGAAGAGAGCTTGACGATCAGAAGTCACTTGCTGAACAAAATGTTCGACCAAATTCCTTGCTACATCTTGTTCGTTCAAAGATACATTTGTGGCCAAAAGCACAGAGGGTTCCTGGTGAGAACAAGTCCTTGCGTCCTCCTGGGGCATTCAAGAAAAAGTCTGATATGTCTGTAAAAGATGGACATGTTTTTCTGATGGAGTAAGTGACTTGAAATTTTTATCCTGCTATTACACAAGGAGAGATAAAAGAAAATGAAGCACTGAATTAATATTAACTTAGATATATTAATATACATACATATATATATTGATATAGTTGATATATTCTATGTATTTGCAAGCTTTCATATTCATATTCAATGTACTACGTTTCTTATTTTTTATGCGTATATTTTTGTGAAGTGTAGAAAAAGTCTCATGAAAATCAAAACTGTGGACTTGATGAAATCCTTTTCCACTAGTTGTGCTTTATATTTATAAATGGATCCATATGCATTTTCCTTGACTCGAAAAACCATTTACATCCAGCAGCTTGTCTGTTAGAGGGTAATGTAACTAAATCCCATGTATTTGCTGCATGAGAGCATCATACTCCTGCTGCATTGCAGCTAACCAATTAGCATCTTTAAGAGCTTGCTTAACACTTGGAAGAAGCAGTGAAGGGTGAATTTTGTGTTGAACAATACCAAATTTGGACCTAGTTTGCATAGGGTAAGTATTAACAGGAGGTGCTGTATTATGTACAAGTCCAGTAATTATGACAGGTGAAATATTAGACATAGACTCAGATGAGGATTATTCTGTTGAATTAACGTGAATTCTGTGTATATTTGGACCTAGTTTTTATAACAGGGGTTGCTGTATTATATACAAGTTCAGTAGTTACAACAGGTGCATTATTAGACATAGACTAAGAGGACCGTTTTGTGGAATTAATAAGCACATAACAAAATGAAGTAGTGTTAGATGTTTGAGGTAGTGGAAGAATGGGATTTAAATTAAAATACTCATTGAGATCTTTGACAGTATTGGGAGTATTAGGAGAAAAATGAGAATAAGGAAATTCATGTTCATTAAATCGAACATCCTTTGAAATGTAAACTCTTTTACTGGATTGTAACCTTTGTGTATTTGAGAATATCCTAGGAAAATACACTCCCTAGATTTAAAATCAAGTTTATGAGAATGATAAGGTTTTAAAAGAGGAAAAGAAGCACATCCAATTTTTTTGATAAAAGCAAAGTCTGGATCTTTATTAAAAAGAACATAATAAGGAATAACAAAATTTAAGAAGCTGTAGGAAGTCAATTAATAAGATACAAAACTATAATAAAGGTATAATTCCAAAATTGTAATGGAAGAGAACCTTTGGGCAGCAAGGTAAGACCTAAATCAATAATATGTCTGTGTTTCCTTTCAACAACACCATTTTGATTATGTGTATGAGGACAAACAAGTCTATGATTTATACCACAATGAGTTAATTAAGAGACTTGTAAAAGGTCTATATTCTCCACCTCAATCAGATGGGATGTTTTTAATTTTGAAACCAAGCTGTAACTCAACCAGCTTTTTTAAATTCAGAAAAACAGACGTGTCACCCTTAGACTTTATTGGAATTATCCAAGTATATCTAGAACAAGCATCAACAAAGGAAACATAATATTTGTACCCTGCATAAGAGGTAAAATGAGCAAGTCCCCAAAGATCGGTAAACAAGCTCTAAGGTAGAATAAACAAATTTGGATGCATGAGATGACAAGTTATGTGATTTACCAACACAATAGGATGAGCAAAAGTAAGAATTAGCTTTATTGGACAAAGAAATTTTACAATGTTTCAATACAATTTGCATAACATGACTATTTGAATGACCAAGTTTATTGTGCCACACATGAATATTGTTATTTACCTGAGTGAAACACTTGGAAGATGACTACAATTGAGATGACTGCAATTGAGGGTGGGTGAAACTGGAGATTATTGAATGGATAAAGCCCATCAATACCAACAACACCTTGAAGAAGAACTTTATCCGTCCCCTGAGATTTATCAAGACACTTGTCAGGATGAAACTCAAAGAAAGCATAATTATCTTTGGCAAATTGACTAACACTTAACAAATTTTTGGTGATAGAACGAACATGCAACAAATTGTTTAGTTTTAGAATGACATGTGAATCATTAGATGAGACAAATGAAGAGACACCAACACCACAAATACTCCTAAGAAAATCTGGTCAGGATTATCAAAATGTTGAAGCTGCTTTACCTTCTGAGATTCACCAGTAACATGGAAACTTGCTCCATAGTCTGGTATCTAGGATGTTAATTTTTGCTTGAGAGGTGGACTTCATCAGTAATATGCTAGGTTGAGTGTTATGTCCATAGTTGTTATTAGGATTTATCCATGTATTTGATGGCTTATATGAGCCAGCCGATTAAGGAATATATTTCTGTGGCTGGATCAATAAAACATCGTGATTGACGGGGTTGATACGAAACATCATACCTGAAATGGTAAACATTGGCGGTATGACCAAACTTAAGACAAATCTGACACTGAAAATTGGCAAACTTGCCACCACGACCTCTACCAGAACCAGTAGCACCAACACAAGAAGTTCCATTATGGGAGCCTCCACAACCTTGTGCATAAGAGACGTGAGTGTAATTCAGGAATGGTGATACTAAAGTGTTGAAGACTAGAAGGAGGATGGTACATGATAATATTTATTATTCACTTGCTGTGAGAAAAGTTTCATTTTGAAGATTGAGAATAACAAGTTACTACTTTCTGAGCTACAGATCTGTTTTGGTTAATAAGTAATAACATCCTTTGTATCTTAAATTCTTCAAAAGCAGTAAGCTAGAAAAACTTTTCTGTGCCTGATAGTTGAAACTACTCAGTGTTTGTTTTCACATATTATCCGTTTCCATTTGGATTTATTTTAAAGTTCTGGACTGTTGACTTTGGGTGACTAAATTTTGGAAGTATCTTTTTTCTTATTGAACAGCCCTTCAACTTGCTTGTTATGGAATTCCATATGTTTATATTTCTTCGTTGATTGAAATTTAGGTAAGACTGGGATGGTACCATGGTGTTAGATATAAGAGAAACTATATATGATTATATAAATAGGGAAAGAAGGGTAGAAGTATTCATTAATTTTGTTAGCATTTTTTGTATTGGGCATTGGATCAGATGTAGACAGGGAATCCTTAGATAATAAAATTCTACTCATATTCAGTTTCTGCCTTCCGAACATTTTTGCGCATTAGTTAATACTCATCTGAAAACAGAAATTATTGCAATTTATTTTTGCATATCAAGCATGTTCTAATGACTTCAACTCTATTATATTAAGAAAAATGTGGCTTTAGTAGTTGACTTTAATTTTTCTTTTTAATTTGTTGCCTGCAATGGGGATCCTCTTTTTACATTGTATCTCTTTTGGACTTAGCTAAATGAATGAGGATTGAGGATACCCCATTAGGATTCTGGGAATTTCATTTTTATTTAGTGTATTTTACATTTCAGTTTTAAACTGCACTGTTGGTAGTTAGTTGTTGACATTGTTTTTTGTACGATGTTAGTTGGCTGGTAGGTTACTAATGCCAACTGTCACTAACTGTTTTTGTAACTAAATGTACACAGTTTTAAATTCCAGTTTGTACTCCTTGATCAATACACTAATAAATTCTCTCTTTCATGCGTTTTCTCTGAAGTTTCTATGTTTCTAATGGCATTGAATATGTTCTTTTTGTAGGTATTGTGAAGAAAGACCTTTACTTTTGAGCAATGTTGGAATGGGTGCAAGACTTTGTACATACTATCAAAAATGCTCACCGGATGACCAATCTGGCTCTTTATTACGCAACACAGATAGTAGCTTGGGGCACATTATTTCTCTGGATCCTGCTGATAAATCTCCTTTCCTTGGAGATTTGAAACCTGGTTGCTGTCAGTCATCACTAGAGACAAATATGTATAGAGCACCCGTATTTCCTCATAAAGTTCCACTAACTGACTACCTGCTGGTTCGCTCATCCAAGGGAAAGTTATCATTAAGGCGCATTGATAAAATTAATGTCGTCGGACAGCAGGTTTGTAGATTGTTGTTTTGTGCTTTTTTTTAACTGTCTTTTAATGATTTAGAATCTGACTTTCCATTTGGTAAATGTGATGTTTTGAGCAGTCACACTCATAATGCCGTATTTGATTAACTTCTCCTTGTTTGATACTGCAATTTGCCTAACAAATTCCAAAGCTGTCTCTGAGAATATTATAAAAAGTACAATTTATATTTGTGATTTGTGCTAATTTGTTTCTAACTTACTCTTTGCAGGAGCCACTCATGGAGGTATTTTCACCGGGAAGTAAAAATCTTCAGACTTACATGATGAACAGGCTATTGGTACACATGTGCCGTGAATTCCAAGCAGCTGAGAAGCGGCACTTGCCTCCTTATATCCGTGTCGATGAATTTCTCTCACAGTTTCCTTACCAATCAGAAGCATCACTCCGTAAGAAAATCAAGGAGTATGCAAATTTACAGGTATAAGAGTGTCACAAAGCTTGCTATTCTCCAAGCAATTTATAGGAAATGGATCCTCCAAGCAAATTTACATGAATGCTTAACAGCATTCCTTAGGGCTTGTTTGGTTTATGACAATGTGTTCTGTTTCATTTCTTGTTTTCACAGAGAATTACAAAAGTTATATTGTTTTCTCTGTCTTTTCTGTTTTCAAAGATTTGTATAGAAACAATAAAATAGCAATTCTTTTCATTGTTACCCTGTACAAATTTTTTAAAACACAGTGATTTTTTTTTTAATTATTTATGAAAATAGGAAATGAAAAATAAAAGGAAATATTTTCTCCAACAAAACTAACCCTTATATTTTCAAAAAACGAGAAAAATCATAATTTCTGGAAAATAGTTTTATATTGGAATTACAATCTTAATTTTGTGTATTTTTAATATGTTTTTCTGTATTCCTGAATATTATCTATTACTGCAGAGGGGAGCAAATGGACAGTCAATTTTGGTCAAAAAGAGAAATTTCCGCATGTGGTCGGAGGATGAACTGAGAAAAATGGTTCCGCCAGAGCTTGTGAGTTGTCATATGACATTCATTTTATTTATTTATAATTTAGACATGTCTTTCTGTTGAAACATACTATTAAGAATAAAAAAGGATTGCAGCCTGTTTTATTTTTATTTATACTGTGCTTTTGGGTTGTTGAAAAATGAGGCTTCATTAAATAACAATGCATTTTATTGGGTGCTCAATGTGGTTATTTATGCTTACCTTGTATTGCTTTTATGATTTGGTGGTCTATAATTTACATGTTGCTTAGCTTGGGATAAAGTGAATTAACTGCGTTTCAATCTTTGTTCCAAATTTGGGTGCTTTTGCGTTATTGTTTCTTTGTTGTAAGATGTATCCTGTTATATTGTTTCATTTGATAAGATTCTTTCTGTCTTGTATTTATTTTAAATTGTTTTAGGTTTGTGCCTATGAAAGCATGCAAGCAGGCCTCTACCGGCTACGACATTTAGGAATAACTGAAACACACCCTACAAATATTTCATCTGCAATGAGCCGGCTTCCTGATGAAGCAATAGCATTGGCTGCTGCATCACACATTGAGAGGGAACTTCAGATTACTCCTTGGAACTTGAGTAGCAATTTTGTTGCTTGTACAAGCCAGGTGATCTATGTTAAATCTGATTTTTGGTTTATTTGGCATTGGCATCTATCCTGGTCATGTGTTAAAAATTTGTTCACATATGTCCATTTGATTATTTTTGGGTAGAAGTGAAAAAGGGGATTAAAAAGTAAAAGGAAATTAGGGCAGGAAAATTTAAAGAAAGAATAGATGAATTGACTGTCGAGGATGCGCTGACTACTATATGCAATGATCTCATTCCTGGTATTTTTGTCGGATGTAAGCTTATAATGAGTTATTTACTGACTTGGGTAGGTCATTCATACATTTGCACTCTTTGTTTGTTATTTTATACAAGAATTTGAAACCTGGAAACATGCTATTGTTTTTCACAAAGAATCTTGTGCCAGGGTCTGATAATTCTTTAGCAAAGAATATTTTAAAATAGAATTAATTACAATAGGTTTAGACTTCGTGAATTTTGGTCCCAAGAGTTGTTTTTTCCAAGCCCATTAAGTCCCCTGTTTAAGATGATTCAAAAGGGATTCTGCTACCAAACACCTCAAATCCCAATTTTCTACTTAGTAATTGTTTGGAATTATTTGAACCCTTTTTTAATTCAAAACCACCAACTTAAACATCAAATTTCACCCAAAATGAATAAAATCTTATGAATTTCTTCAAATTTGATCAAAATTTCACTAAATTTATGACTTCTAAACACTTGAAATTATTTCAAATACTAATTATATTACAAGTTGTCAAATGTTTGATTAAAAAGTAATCTAAGATTGGTCTTTAACTGAGCTTAATGTTGGCATGTTAAGATTTTTGTTATTTGGATTGGAAATTACTATTTTAGGGTTTGTAGTAGATGAAAATTGAAGGCAGGATCAATTTTTCTTAATTTTTGAAGTAAATGAACTTAATTGATTCAAAAAATCAAGTAAAATACATGGGAGTGCTAACTAAAGGAATAAAAGAATACAGTTATGTTTTGCAAAAGGATAAACATTTTACTTATCCACTTTATTTCCCCATCCCTTATAAGTTCGCTGTAGTATGTTATAAATATGACCTCTTAAGCTGTGAACTGTTATGTTGATAAGATTGTCTTTTGCTTCTTGACAATTGCACAAAGAGACTTGTCCTTGCATCCTTAAGTTGCCTAGAATGGCTGCAATTCTTCCATTTGTTGCGTGTCATATAATTCCAACAAAATTTGAATACAAGTTGAAATGGATGTTATACTTGAGTTTAGAGACATGCATCAATGGAATTTATGCTTCCATTTACATTTGTGGTAGTCATAATTTGCTTGTATTCGCAGGGTAAGGAAAATATTGAACGTATGGAAATTACTGGTGTTGGTGATCCATCTGGTCGTGGCATGGGTTTCAGCTATGCTCGGGCACCTCCAAAGGCACCAGTGTCTAGTGCAATGGTGAAGAAGAAAGCAGCTGCTAACCGTGGAGGTTCTACTGTTACTGGTACAGATGCTGATCTCCGTAGATTAAGCATGGAGGCTGCACGAGAGGTGTGTGGTATTTTGGTGATCTGTTCTGAACTTTATAAGCTTATGTAAGCTATAGAGCTTGATATTAAAAAGAATTTTCTTTCTGGTAGGTGAAATTTTTCTGACATATTGTACTCAATTGTAATAAAGTGATTTTCAAGCTCCACTTCAAATATGAAAATTATTGCAGCAATTTTTTTCTCTCATGTTTTACTCAATTGTGTTATGAATAGAGCTGATATTAATGGATACGTTTGTTTTTGTATTAAACTGAGACAAACTGCACCTCAGAAGTGAAAATTAGTGCAGCAAAATGTTTTGATCTCTGTTGGAGTTCCCACATTCATTAAAAATATTTCCAGATTAAGGTATATAAGTGGAGGGTAGCTCTAACCTTATAAACCAGTTTTGTAATGTTAATGACCTAAATACAAATTTTCAGATGCTAACAGAGTCTACCTTAGTGATTGTTGCTAGGCTTATTTGGTTACTCACTATCCAGCTATTATCAGACCATCCATAGATGTCTGGTCTTGCTAATTTCATGCTTGACTTTTTAGAGATCCCTCATTTATCTAGAGTGTAATTAAATTAAAGTATATAAGTGAAGTATAACACTCATTCCCAAGCTTGTTGGTGTTTAACTAGGATTAAACCCAAATGTTAAGGATTGTTCAGATTTCTCCAGATTTTATTCCAAACAGTAGTTTGTTTTGTTTTCTCTCTATATGTAGCTTTTTTTAATCAAAAGAAAGAATGTTATTTGCATCACTATACAAGTTGTAATGCTAACCAACCAGGTTAGCACTACTACCTATACCAATCATATGCAGCATTCTTACTTAATACAATTAAAAGAAAAAGGAAAAACAAAAGTGACGAGTAACAGCAGATAACATCACTGCTGCCAGCAAATTACTTCAATTCCTATTGGGACGTGTAAGTGTCTTAATTGTTGAAGTGTGCAGCTGCTGATCCATGATGCTTTGAAAGTCCATAATATAACTGGAAAAAGACAAGCTAAAAAATGATGATTTGCATTTTCAAAATCATTATAACGAGGACAATATGATATCTCATTTCAAGTAGCTAATCCGTAGGCAGTTGATTATGTAGCAATCTCCATAGGATGAATGTTTAGAAGGAAGAATGGCTTTGCTCCAACTTGTTTTTCCCCAAGAAACCTGTGGTTTAGCAATTGGAATGAGAGTGTTTAATTTGTTGTACAATATCATGTGACACTAATAAAATTCCAACATATCCATAGTTGCTTAAGCAGCAAATTAATTTTCCACTACTCCATTTGGCTGGTTTTGCCTTATTAGTGTCTACTTGACTTCTGACTGCAATTATAATGATGGAACAGCATTGTATGTTTAATATGTACCATTCCTGTTTTTAATCTGAGTTATGTTCTGATCCAGGTTCTTCTTAAGTTCAATGTTCCTGAGGAAGTCATTGCAAAACAAACCAGGTGGCATCGCATTGCTATGATACGTAAACTTTCAAGTGAGCAAGCTGCATCTGGGGTTAAGGTTGATCCGACAACTATTAGCAAATATGCTCGTGGCCAGCGAATGTCCTTTCTTCAGTTACAGCAGCAGACTAGAGAGAAATGCCAGGAGATTTGGGATCGACAAGTTCAGAGTCTGTCAGCTGTAAATGCTGATGAGAACGAGAGTGATTCGGAAGGGAATAGTGATCTGGATTCTTTTGCTGGAGATCTGGAAAATTTACTTGATGCTGAGGAGTTTGAAGAGGGAGAAGAGGGTACAAATGACTTAAAACGTGACAAGGGAGACGGTGTTAAGGGTCTTAAAATGAGAAGACGCCCAACTTTGGCTCAGGCAGAGGAGGAAATAGAAGATGAAGCAGCTGAGGCTGCTGAATTGTGCAGGTTGCTTATGGATGGTATGATATCCTGTTGATCATTGAAGTATTATTACAAGATATTTTTTAGTACTGAATGTACCAAAGCTGATGTTTTTAGGGCTGTTCTAATGCAATTGGATTAACATTTTCAAATTGAACTCAGATGCTACTTGTCATATTTGACCCCTTTTTTTTTGGATGATAATTTGTGCAGATGATGAAGCTGATAGGAAGAAAAAGAAGAAAACTAAAGTAACGGGGGAAGAAACAAGATTGGTATCAAAGATGCAATCGAAATTTGCCTTTGACAGTTCTGAACTGGTTAAGCCATTAACAAATACTTCACAATTAGATGGAAATAATACCTTGAAAGAGGATGTGATTACAGATCTTAGGGAGGTAAGATCATTTATTTACATTCTCCTGTCAGTTGCATTGTTTAAACATTTATTTCACAATTTATATGAAGATCTGATCATAAATATGTAAAGACTTATTTATTTATAAATGAGGCCTAATTATTTTATTTCATGATTTTGGCAGGAGGAAAACTTTGGTGCTAAAAAAAGTAAATCACTGAAGGCCAATAAAGCAAAGAAGAATGATATTACACCTGTTTCTCTTCCCAATAAAAAAATCAAATTGAATATGGGAGAAGGAATTAAGGTAAGTGATCAACTTTAGTCTGTTTCATCACTCTCTTTTTTACTTATAGATAATCCATTTTAAGTGGTTGAGTTTATGTAAAAAGCAACAGGTATATTCATGGCTGTATCAAAGTTTTGACTGCTTTATATATAGGTTTTTTTGCTTAGTCTTTTGCTATAAAAATCTTTTCATCTCGTATTTTGAATTTTAACTTCAATTTGAGTTTGTAACTGCTGCATGTATTTTTCATTTAGATTTTTGTGTCATAATTATTTTCTTCTTTTGATTTTAATAACCTTGGATCAACCATATGCCAACTCATAAAAGGAGGTTAGGCCAAAGTGTACATCGTAGTAATTGCATTTCTTTCCATCACATTATTGAGAAATTAGGACTGCTCTTGTCTGCAACTATTTACTACATTTATCAGTAATTGCTAGAATTGAAGTAAATACATGGAAATAGTCTTCTTGACACTTGTTCAAATTGCAATACATTATTGTGTTTTGCAGATATGCTAAAAGTTTGTTGATCTCTATGTTTTTGTCTGAGTTTTGTATCTGCATTCTTTCAGGGAGATCAGAATAATATTTTCAAATTTTACTCTGCTTCCTGAAATTATCTCTGATTTATGTATGCAGAACCAGGTGTTTAAGGAGAAAAAACCATCAAGGGAAACTTTTGTTTGTGGAGCATGTGGTCAGGTGTGTGTATCTTGAGTTGTTTACATATGTTTTTAAGTATTCCATCGGGGACGGGCATCAGTATATAAACACTGTAAAGCTTGTTTTAGAATATGAATTATATAAATCTTATTTCTCAATTTAGATTTTCGTCATGTGGATTGTGTGTGTGTGTGTGTGTATAATGGCAGGCTCCTGTGTCCAATATTTTGGACATTAGTTGTCCCAGTGTTCTGTCCTGTCAACTGTCGGTATATCAGTAGATGTTTCATGGGTTTACAGTTTATTTACATAAACTTCAAAATTAGTTTATTACATGTTTCTAGGTTCAATGCCTTTAATAAATTTTGCTAAAATGGTATTTTTTTAAATTCACTTTTGTGAATGTGAAGGTAAATTGTAACTACACTAGTGTATTTTGAAAACAAAGTGTGATCAAGAAACCAAAAGACTTCTGTATTTTCTACGTTAGTAATTAATAAAAATCTAGCAATTAAAACAGAAGGGTATCATGGGTTATCTTAAAGTTTTGCTCTCCATTGTTCAATATTTTATTCTAATTATTTCATTGATGAACCAGCCTGGGCATATGCGAACAAACAAGAACTGTCCAAAATATGGTGAAGATCTTGAAACTCAACTTGAATCTGCAGATATGGAAAAATCATCTGGGAAACCCATAGACCACTCTAGTCACTCCCAGCCTACTAAAGCTCCCTCCAAAAAGTCCATTTCAAAAAGCACCACGAAGATTACTCCTGTTGACAATTCGGCAAAAATTCCACTGAAATTCAAATGCGGCTCCTCAGAGAAATCTTCTGATAAACCTGTAACAGAGACCCTGCAGAATTCTGACAAGCCAGTCACTTCGGATTCAGAAACTGCAAAGTCTGCTAAGGTTAATAAGATAATTATTCCCAAAAAAGTGAAACCAGATGATACACAGGCTGAATCTCCTAAGCATGCTGTTGTTATACGGCCTCCTACTGAATCAAGTAGAGGGCCTCCTCCTACTGATGCAGGCAGAGGTCAGGTTGATTATAACAAGTTACCAATTAAAATACGACCACCAACAGAAATAGATAAGGAGCAGAGTCACAAAAAGATCGTTATAAAACGAACGAAGGAGGTTATTGGTGTGGAACTGGACAGTCCTGGTGGAAACACAGGACTTCAACACAGAAAGACTAAAAGAATTGTTGAATTGTCGAATTTTGAGAAACAAAAGAAACAGGATACCGTGTATGGAACTGGAGGTTTTCCAAAGTGGAACACTAAAGAGGACAGAAGATGGTGGGAAGAGCAAGAGAAACGTAGAAATGATGCAAGACTTCGAGAAGAGGACAGAGCAAGGAGGCATCAGAAAGAAGAAATGAGGATGCTCAAAGAGCAAGAGAGGTTAGATGAAATAAAAAGATTCGAAGAAGATATCAGAAGAGAGAGGGAGGAGGAAGAACGGCAAAAGGCTAAGAAGAAAAAGAAGAAGAAAAAGCCTGATTTAAGAGAGGAGTATTTAGATGATCCCAGAGCAAGAAGACATGATAAGAGAATGCCAGAAAGAGAGAGGAGTGGAAAAAGGAGATCTGTTTCTGAGTTAGGAAAGCTTAGTGCAGATTATATGCCACCAACAAAACGCCGAAGAGGGGGAGGGGGAGAGGTACATTTCTATGTTTGTTATTTCTTTTATTTAGTGGTTAATTTATTTGCATGTATTGCATCTTCATACATATTAAGTAGGAAGCTTTGGACATTTTTTGGGGGGCTTTGAAAGAACACTATTTTTGTGAGTAATATATGCAAATGCCCAAAAGAAAGAATGCCATTCGGTTGTGTTTATGATTTGTGTAAGTAAAATGATGCTATATGATTTTGGTAACAAATAGTTTGAAGTTTGGTATGTCTGCGGTTATAGTCCTTGTTACTGTTATATGATTTGTACATGGTTTGAGTTGTATGGTTAATTCAATCTATCTCTGAAGGTTGGTTTGGCAAATATCTTGGAGAGCATTGTGGACACGATTGTGAAAGATAGGTACGAGCTGTCGTATCTTTTCGTGAAGCCAGTGTCGAAGAAAGAGGCTCCTGACTACCTGGACATTATAGATACCCCTATGGATCTTTCGAGAATCAGGGAGAGAGTACGGAACATGGAGTACAAGAGCCGAGAAGATTTCAGGCATGACGTCTGGCAGATTACATATAATGCACATAAATATAACGACGGGAGAAATCCGGGAATTCCTCCCCTTGCAGATATGCTTTTGGAATATTGTGATTATTTGTTGAATGAGAATGATGATAGCCTCACTTCAGCAGAAGCTGGCATTGAAATTAGAGAATTCTAAACCCTCTCAAACTCAGATCATGATCTGGAGGTTTTGGTACCTCTAAACGATTCTCAAAATATAGTGTAAATTCTGGTTTAAAAGGACACCAAAATACCTCCTGTAATTTTTTTAACGATATCCCAAGAGGGTTGCAAGTTGTGTGGAAACAAGGGTGATGTATCAACCATGTAGCTTGTTCAATTTTCAGCGTGTAACATTGTAGATTCAGGCCACTTAAACAATTATTTTAGATCTTAAAAGAACTAAATAAAAGCAGAATAGCCGCACCAGTTATGGACATTATCTTTACTTTTTTATACTTCGTTTTTTAATTATATTATTTCTCCATGCTTCAATTAATTTCCTTAATTTACAACGTTAAGTTTTTACTCCTTTAACTTTCTTTTAAATTAAATCATTTGAATGATGTTAAACACTTTCGTTCAGAACTTATCTACTAAATTTCTTACTTACTTCTTAACCCTACATGTTAAAGTTAATGCTTTTTGGGAAAATAAATAATTCGGTTGCTGAATGTGCTAGAATTATAATATTACCTTTTGTTAAGACTATCAAGTCCTTTTAAGTTTTCGAAACTTTCTTCTTGTACATCTTTAGATATGTAGGAAAAGTTTAGATTATTTATAATTCAAAAACATTTTACATTGTATAATCTGAAAATTTATTTTAAACTATATATTTTAAAATAATTTTTTATATAATTTAAAATATATTTTAAAGTATACAATTTAAAATATATAGTCTACATCGAATAACTTATAATATATTTCAAATGTTTTCGGATTTTGAAAATGTATTTTAAAATGTGAAATTCAAACCATATTTTCGAATTATAAAAAAAAACGTGTTATGGTATTTTTTAACTAAAACACTCGTACCATAATAATGAGTCTCCTGTTACATGTTTTCTTTTTGTCTCATTCTCTTATCTACCGTTATGGGTTATCGAAAGCAATGGTTATATGTAAAATGTTATAATTTAATGTTAATGACTAAATTACATCTGTTATGTATTATATTGTGACAGTTAAAAGTTTTCATTTTATTAAAATAACATCTATGCTTATGAATAACCTGTATGGTGTTAAAATAATTAATAACTTTTAAAACATGAAATGATAAAATTGAATCGAATTTTAAAGATGAAGGGTCTAATTAAAATTAACATAAGCAAAAAAAAGAAAGAAAAAAAAAACTAAAGTGTAACTTAACATATTACCTATACAATAGTACAATAATGTTTACATATCTAGTGTTGCTTTATTTTTAATTGAAGTTAATAAAATCTTAAAAAAAATCAGTATCTTAACAAATAACGAAGTAACTTTATGATAGGCTAAGCAAAAGGAACAAAGGTAACTATTATAAATTAGGAAGCAATTTAATTTCATAGTAGTTTGATATGAATTTAGAAAATATTAATGAATTTAATAATTATTTAATTTGATTTTTTTATGTGTGTATATATACTTACTAGTTAAGTTAAGGTTGGTGCTGGAAGGCAAGGTGCCAGTTACTAGATTGGTTTTAAATGCAATTGGTTTTTGTTTTGGTAAAAGATCAACAAACTTAAACAATATGTAGCAGTTTTGATTTGTTGTGTTTACGAAAAAAACTTAATAAATTTAACTGTCTTTTTCTTTGATTTTATTCTTGAATATAATAAAAGTGAAAATCCCATTTGTTCTCTCTTACCAAACAGTAGTTACAAAGTGAACACAAAAAAAAAAAAAAAGATCTTAATTCCATAATTTGTGCAAAGCATGAAAATGAAAAAACCAGTCTTCTCTGTTTAATTACAAATTACAATCCCATTTCAAATTTCAAAACCAAAACTCTCTCTTTTCTCTCTCTCTTTCTCTCTCATTCTGTGAGAGAGAAGTGCATACAAAGCTCTGAAACTCTACTCTTCCAAACTCCATTGTTGTTCCTTCCATGCAACAACCATGTCTCTCCTTAGCAGATTCTTCTACAAGCGTCCCCCTGATGGCTTACTGGAATTCGCGGACAGAGTCTATGGTAAGTTCCTAATTCCCATTTCGCTTTCGATTTTGATTTTGATTTCATGAAATTTTCCATTTTCCTTTTCAGTATTCGATTCCTGCTTCTCCACCGAAGCGCTTCCCGAGGGAATGTACCAGCTCTACCTCCGCCAAATTCTCTCCGACCTCCACGAGGACTTCCCGGAATCCTCCTTCCTCGCCCTCAACTTCCGCGACGGTCACACCCGCAGCCGCTTCTCACGCCTCCTCTGCGACCTCGACGCCACTGTCATCGACTACCCCAAGCAGTACGAGGGCTGCCCCCTCCTCCCCCTCGCCCTCCTCCACCACTTCCTCCGCCTCTGTGACACCTGCCTCGCTGACCCCGCCGCCGTGGTCCTCTTCCACTGTGAGCGCGGCGGCTGGCCCCTCCTCGCCTTTCTCCTCGCTGCTTTCCTCGTTTTCCGGAAGGCGCAGAGTGGGGAGCGCAAGATTCTAGAGATGGTTCACAGGGAGGCGCCGAAGGGGCTGCTGCAGCTGCTGTCGGCGCTCAACCCGATGCCGTCGCAGCTGCGGTATGTGCAGTATGTGGCGCGGAGGAACATTGGCGCAGAGTGGCCTCCGCCGGAGAGGGCGCTTTCTCTGGATTGTGTGATACTAAGAGGGGTTCCTGGGTTTGATGGGGGGAATGGTTGCAGGCCGTTTTTTAGGATTTTTGGGAGGAATTTGCTTAGTAAAGGCGGGCTTTCCACGCAGATGATTTATAATATGCATAAGAAGAAGAAGAGTTTGAGGCATTATAGACAGGTTTAGTGTGTGTGTGTGTTTGTTTGAGTTTGCTGTGGGACAACTAATATATGGTTGCTTGAGTGCTTTTGGTGCTGTTCTCCAATTCTGTGTGTGGGTGTGTATTTGGTTCTTTTGCTTATCTATCACTAAAATTTAGTTTTACTTTGGTAATTTGTGTAAGAAAGGTTTGCTGTTCTCCAATTCTGATTGGAGAATAACGATAAAAATAGCTAAGGGAAAGTATACAAGTTATTGGTTGTTGTGTTTGTGTGAATTAGTTGATGCTGGAATGAATGTGTTGTGTTTTTATCTCAGGCAGACTGTGATGTGATTAAGATTGATATTCAATGCTTAGTACAAGGGGACGTGGTATTGGAGTGTGTGCATTTGGATTTGGATCCGGAGAGGGAGGTGATGATGTTTCGAGTGATGTTCAACACTGCTTTCATTCGATCAAACATTTTGATGCTGAATGCTGAGAACTTGGACATTCTGTGGGATTCAAAGGAGCGGTATCCAAAGGGCTTCCGGGCTGAGGTGAGTTTTATGTTATAGTGTATGTATTGTGAAAAGTTAAGACTTCGATTCTTTGTTGTATTGTAATGGTTGTGATTGTTCTGCTCTGCATTAAGGTTATTGGTTTTAATCTGATCTTGGAAAGCCTTTAAATTTAGGTTTTGTTTGGGGAGGTTGAAAACATAAGTCCTCAAAGGGCTCCCACAAGTATTTTAGATGGCGAGGTGAAAGGTGGATTACCCATTGAGGCATTTTCAAGGGTTCAAGAACTTTTCAGTGGCGCAGAATGGATTGACAGTGGTGATTCTGCTGCTGTATGGCTGCTCAAGCAGCTTACAGTCTTAAATGACCCCAAAGAGTTTTCAAGGTTTCAGGGTAGAGGAAGTTGGTATTCATCACCTGCTGACTCTGAAGAAGAAAACAATGAATCGAGCACTGCTGATAGTTCAGATGAGGCCTTTGATGTTATTCCTAGGTCTTATGCTGATCCTTCTAAATTATTTGCATCTGATACACCTGATTTGGTTCATTTAACTTTTGAAAATAACGGTGGAGATTATGTAAATCTAACTTCAACAACACCTAATCAGTCACTAACTGATGATGTTTCATTACCTCTTCATGCTCTAAGTAAGGAATCTTCTCCTTGTTTGTCTCCACCATCACCTTCACATGTTCCCGCTACTCAACCTCTTCATATACCAGCACCACTGCCTCCATCATCAATACCTGTACAGCCAAGTTTAGCTCCTCCCCATCCTCCCCCACCTCCGCATCCTTTAGTTCAGAATCTGAACAATGCTTCTACATTGCCTTCACCTCCTCCTCCACCCACTCTCCCCCCTATAGGTAGGGATGCGAATAGCTCTCCTGGTTTACCTCCACATCCTCTAGGATCTGTACAAACAAGTTCAGCCCCTCTACCACCACCTCCTCCTCCTCCTCTTCCTCCTGCTCTAGTACCTGTACAAAAAAATTTAGTCCCTCCACCTCCTCCTCCTCCTCCAGGTCCTGTGCAAACAGGTTCAGCCCCACCACCACCACCACCACCACCTCCACCTCCTCCAGGTCTTGTACAAACAGGTTCTGTTCCGCCACCACCTCCACCTCCTCCTGGTCCTGGTCCTGGTCCTGTACGAACAGGTTCAGCTCCACCTCCGCCCCCTCCAGGTCTTGTACAAACAGGTTCTGTCCCGCCACCACCTCCACCTCCACCTCCACCTCCTTTTGGTCCTGTACGAACAGGTTCAGCTCCACCTCCACCTCCACCCCCACCTCCTCCAGGTCCTGTACAATCAGGTTCAGCTCCACCTCCACCACCACCTCCTCCAGGTCCTGTACAAACAGGTTCAGCTCCACCTCCACCTCCGCCTCCTCCAGGTCCTGTACGAACAGGTTCAGCTCCACCTCCACCTCCACCTCCACCTCCTCCAGGTCCTGTACGAACAGGTTCAACTCCACCACCACCACCTCCTCCTCCAGGTCCTGTACGAACAGGTTCAGCTCCACCACCACCACCTCCTCCTCCAGGTTCTGTACCAACAGGTTCAGCTCCACCACCACCACCTCCTCCTCCAGGTTCTGTACGAACAGGTTCAGCTCCACCACCACCACCTCCTCCTCCAGGTCCTGTACGAACAGGTTCAGCTCCACCACCACCTCCTCCTCCTCCAGGTCCTGTACGAACAGGTTCAGCTCCACCACCACCTCCACCTCCTCCAGGTGCTGTACGCACAGGTTCAGCTGCACCACCACCTCCACCTCTTCCAGGTCCTGTACGCACAGGTTCAGCTGCACCACCACCTCCACCTCCTCCAGGTCCTGCACAAACAGGTTCGGCACCACCACTGGCCCCAAAGCCCCCAGGTGCTCCTCCTCCTCCACCTGGTCGTGGTGCATCTCCAATGCCACCTCCACCTCCTGCAGCTACAGGCTCTGGTGTGGCACCACCACCTGGCAAAGCTTCAACAACAAATGTTGGTAGAGCTCATGGTATTGGTGTTACTGTTAATGCTCCAAAGAAAACTTTGCTAAAACCTCTACACTGGGTGAAAGTGGCCCGAGCAGCCAAGGGAAGTCTATGGGCTGATTCACAGAAACAGGATAGCGGACCAAGGTACTGATTACAGAATTTTGATATGGATATCAAACATGATTTTCATAATAATGATACTTGTGTTGTGACTGGAAACTGACATTTTTTAAAGTGTTTGTGGGTAATTTTGTTAATTTGCCTAACCTCCCTTCTTTTGATAGGAATCGAAGGGAGGGTGGGATGCAATTCCTATTTAGCATTTCTGATTTTAAATAATGAAATGTTTGTTAGGGCCCCTGAGATAGATATATCAGAACTTGAGACCCTGTTTTCAGCAGCATCTGCATCTGATGGGAGTAGTACTAAAGGTGGAGGTCGGCGTGGTCCTAATATTAACAAACCGGAGAAAGTACAATTGGTAAGCAACTCCTTGGCATAAATTATTTTATCAACTAATGCTTTGGAGTTATATGCATGATTATAAGATCCTATCATGGTAATTAGGAATTATTCTGGTATTAAAATGGCCATTGAAAGAGGCATAGAAATTGCTTTTTAAATAAGATAAAAAGTCACAGAAATTTTATTGCCAAAGATGTTTTATATTGGATTGAATTGATAGGCAGTTATCTGACGAAACAGATATTCCTCAAATGCAGACAAACCTAAATGCAGAGCATTTTTTATCTGTAAATTGTCTGATTAGTTGTATTTAATTAGTAAAAAAATGTATAACTAATAAACCCAAACTCCTTTTCCCTATATTGTCAGGTTGACTTGCGTAGAGCATATAACTGTGAAATAATGCTCTCTAAAATCAAAATTCCTTTGCCAGATATGCTTGTAAGTTTCCCTTGCTCTCAGTTTACTTGGCTCTTGTTTATTCAGTGAAATTACTTTTCGGATGTTTCTATGTGTTGCATCATATGGCAAATCTGGATTTAGTCCTAAACTTTTTTGCACAAACATACTTATTGTATTTAGGTAGATACTGGTGTAGTTGAGTAATCCATGTAGATGATACCATATTGACAAAATTGTTGAGTTATGGCTCAACTTAATAGTATAAAAATATACCTAATGGGATTGGGTTTTACAGGAGGATTCCTTGTGCTTATTTTTTGCCGTTCTCTGTTCCTTCATTATATTCTTCTTTTATTTCAAAAAAGAATAAAAGTAAAAAACCTAATGGAGGAGCATGCATTTTGTTTTTATTTTTCTTAATTTGTGTGAATGCATCCAAGTATTCTAGTTTGGTTCTGACCAGGACATTTTGGAGTGATAAAGGGAATTTATTACAATTTTCTTGAAGGCTACTTGGAGTGGAAACTTTGATCAATTTGTTGAATTGATTACTTTATATTGAATCCTCAAGCAAAAATGGAATGTTAACAAATACAGTGGCAGATTGGTTTAACTCCTTGTTTTAGTTGAAAGCAAACTCCAAGCAAAAGTATTGAAATATAGCCACAAATGTCATTAATTGATGCTTCTAATTTTCTTCCAGTAAGTTGTTATTCTTTTGTTTTGGTTTGCTTTAGGAGTAATTGTCAATGTCTTCCTACATACTTCTCTCGTTTAATATGCTAAAAAAATTCTTTTTGTATGAAAAAGCATTCTATAGGATTTAATATTTTATTTGAAAATCTAATTTTGTAACTTCACTTTTATAAACCCATGCATTCATGTTTATGTGAGTTTGAATTGGCTTATTTTGAGGTAAAATAAGTTTTTTTCTTAGCCAATTTTCCCTAGAGATATTTTGAAAAAAAAGCTTTCCTAAACATGTACCTAGTGAAATGATTATATGTTTTATTTTATCCTTGTCTACTTTTGATAGTTTACTTTGTAGATTTTAGACAAAGTCATCTGTGAAGGAGGTTTTTTCATTGTTGACAATGTCCTGTTTCACCTTTGAATTGTTTAGACTTGAAGTTGTCAGAGATTAATTGATGTAATTTTTGAAATTTATTGAGTGAGGTTAATAATCATTTGAGTTCATTATTATATTGAGCAGGTGGATTTTTTGATTGCTTTCTCTTCTCATTTTGTTTGATAAAAGCTTACATAATGAGAATATTTTAGCCTAGTTGTATTTTTTAATATAAATATTAATTCACTTATACTTCAGTCTGTGATGAGGTTGGTTTTAGATGACATTTTTTTCCATGTTTTCTCTTACTAGTTAGCATTTATGTGGGTTTTGTTTTTTATTTCAGAAAGCGGTACTGGCATTGGATTCTGTAGTTCTTGATATTGATCAGGTTGAGAATCTCATCAAGTTCTGTCCAACAAAGGAAGAGATGGAAGTGTTAAAGGTACATCTATGCCCTTGTCTGAGCAGGAACCCATAAAAAATGTATGAACTGTAATGTGTGACTTTATTTGCTACAATAGTATCTTGGTTGCAATGTTTTAACCTTTACACTCTTTTTACTTGGTTTCAGCCTCAAAATCTGGAATCATATAATGGTATATTTGTTTGAAAACATGAAGGTTGCCATCTTAGCTTGATTCAGTAACAATTTTTAAAAAGTACATGAAACATATTTTCCTATGGCTTTGACTTATTTTGTTAGGATTTCACATATTATAATTTCTTCATTATATAAAAGATGGAGAGACTTTCTCCTTTACAGAGAAAACCCTCTCTTAGCACATAGTGAAGAAAATACGACAACTCCTTTCCAAAATCATCTCCTGCCTCTCTTTCCCTTCTTCCCCAGTCTCCCCTATATAGTTCCTCTTCCATTTTGGCATGATCCTCAAATTCGCTTTACCACTCAACATGTGACAGCTGTCCTATTTGGTATTGGTACATGTTGCCTTAACCCACATCTATTCAACCTTTTTTTGTAGTATACAGTGTGTAATGGGCCTATCAAAACATTAATAAATTGGTTTAGATTGTTCCATTTTGTTCAAGGGAATGACAACTGTCATAGAAGTTTTTTATATTAATTGGTCATATATATATATATATATATATATATATATATATATATATATATATATATATGAGAGAGAGAGAGAGAGAGAGAGAGAGAGAGAGAGAGAGAGAGAGAGAGAGAGAGAGAGAGAGACATATAACGCACAATATTTTTTATATATAAACACTCTCTATTTTTAATTATAAATAAATAGTGAATGTC
>Ga0123342_1000504_pt1 | contig 61748 bp, 15 predicted proteins | sample Turbeawhitnodule_FD_89960 | JGI IMG/M metagenome (GOLD analysis project Ga0123342, IMG submission 89960) | Root nodule microbial communities of legume samples collected from Mexico - Turtle bean Mexico white nodule | ecosystem: Host-associated > Plants > Roots > Nodule | place: Mexico: Nepantla... | reverse complement strand
TTTCTTCTTTGCTGAATCAAGAACAAGTGCTCGATCACAGGCCTCAACTGTCTTACTAAGGACTTCTTCTGGAAGAGGCTTGCCAGTTGTAGTTGAAGCAGTAACAGACACAACCATTATAATGGCTGAAGGTAAAAGCCCTTCTAAATCAACAAGAGTCAAATCCATTTCATTTCCTATCTTCTTGACAACACGTGCATAATCGATTGGGTGATGCACCAACGACTCAAGCTCAGGAAATTTTAATCGATACTTTTCACGAATAAAATTGTGGATTATAACAATCTCATTCTCAATGTCAACTGACAGCGCATTGCAATCCACAATCAATTGATATTCAGGATCATCTTCTAGATCTACTCCCTGAGTCAAGACATCCGACCCCATTTTCAGGGCCTCCTCCACTTTCTGCAATAAAAAGTAACATTATACCTTGTTCAGACACCCATGTCAATATATATGCCTCTATAATAAAACATCCTAGGTATCAGAAAAATGAAACTAAAAAGGAAAAACACCATGACAACATAAAACAATGAAAGAAACCCTAATTCCCAGCTTAGTCAAACTGATTCTAGATTCTACGAAAGTCAATAAAGCACTCAACAGCAATAGAAATAACAATGACCATTCACAGACAAGCCTGGTTTTAAATTGTAACAATAGTAGTAATGATATTGGAGGTCCCACCAACAACAACTGAGAGAAAGGTTTTAAGCAACAGTATGTGAAAATGAATTTGGCGGCAACATCAAGTTTTTAGAGTCTCTGCAACTGTAACAATATCACAAGCGTAGCTGCATCAATTTAAATGCTCGACTGTGGGCAATTTATAGTCGCTCAGAAAGAAATTAGGAGCAACTAACCTGTATAATAGCAATGTACCTCTGGGTTTTCTGCAACTTGGAAACACTGTCCAAGTCATCATAGTTGAGGCTTTCTAGGTCAGCCAGATCACCATCACCATCCTCTTCCATGTCTGCAGCATCGACATCGTTATCCTCCTGAAACAAAAGGAACCAACCACCTTATTCGTAACAAAACTTTTCCTGAATTCTTTCAAACCTGACAGGTTAGGTAAAAAAATTAAAAAGATGAAGAAAAAGAAGCTTACAGGAATTTCAGCCTCGTTATCAGACAGTTCATCGAGGTCGGCGAGAAAAGAATCAGCAAGCGTAGCCTGGAATCAAACACGCACAATAATAATACCCCAAATGTTCATACTTCAAAATTAAAATTTGAAACTGAAAACATTCAATTAAAACCAAGAAAAAACAAAGGGAAGAAATAACGAAAACAAACCATATCTCTGGACGAGGTGGGCGGAATCAATGTTCTTGTGAATTGGTATTCTAGTCAGTGACCGTACAGAACTCACAAATTAGGATTGTAGAATGGCAATTGGTTCCCGCATTATATAGCTGTACCCAATTACAGGAAATAAAAAGACTAAAATACCCTTAAAAAATTGGAATATATATAAAATTACATTCTGAATTTTTTCCCGAACACAATAATCCTTCCCGATAATTTTTTTGAAATGTATTATTTTTAATTCTGAATTTTTTATCTGGAATGGAATTTTGATTTTTGTTTCTGAATTTTTGTTTTTGGAACACAATAATCTCTTTTTATCTACTTTTTCGAAATGCATTGTTTTTAATTCTAGATTTTCATTTTCATAATAAAAAGTATTTTCGGAATTTTTTAAATTATGTTGGATACAGGTTTAAAAGTGTTGGGTGCAGAAAGAATATGGCTTATGCGTAAACGTAATGGGCCTCACTCATTTTGGATGAGAGATCCAACCTTTGGTTGATTAAGATTTTATGTAGAAAAAAAAATATTTTAATAGAAAAGTAATTATTATAATCTTTTAGATATTTGTTTACTTTTAAAAAAAATACAAATTAAAAACACCTTAGTTTCGTGCGTCCGTGTGGCGATTGCGGTGATGTGGAATTAGGTTTCAATGGTTACGTGATGTGATTTAGGGAGTTAGGTTCTGATTTTATGTTGGGCTGCACAATACAAAATGGGTAGTTTCTTCCTGCATCCTACATTTTTTTTCTTGCACCTCTATAGTGTTATGCAAAGACCAAACTGTTCTTATTATTTTTTAAAAATCGTAAAATGCACTTGAACTGTATTTATTTTTTTACATTCTGGATTATGGAATTTGGAAAAAAATTGGATTGACATTCCCGATAAAATTTAGGATCCAACAATCTGTAATTCAAAATAAACATTTCACATTCAAAAATCCATCATTCAAAAAAAGCATTCTGGATCCACCGGTCCGTAACAAAAATATGTATTCTGGATTTAGAAATTCATAATTAAAAAAAAAAAACATTCTGATCCACCAATCAGTAACAAAATTAGACTTCCAAATTCAGCAATCCGAAAAACAATAATTTATGCAAAATTTACTTCTGAAACACCCCCCTCATCTGGAAAAAAATATTCAGTTTCGGATTTATGAATCCGTAACACACTCTCATATCCCTATTTCTAGTAATCACAGTGATCTTTTTCAAATAAAAGGTCAAGGCTAATTTTGGGATTTAGAAAATTTGGGGGTGCAGGAAGAAAAACCCTACAAAATGAACTCCAAATTTGAATTTTTATTTATTTATATTGGGCTGCACAGTACAAAATGCTCTCTTTTTTTTAATTAAGAAAACATGCAGAAAAAATTATTTTATTTTAACTTTGGAGCACTGTATTTTTTTATAAATTTTTTAAAGAACATAGTAAATAAAAAAAAAATTATTTATTTTGTATTTTTGTTTTTTTTTTTATTTTCTATATTTATTTATTTTTTTCATTTTTTTTCTTCTCACTTTTAATTTGAAAATTTTTATATATTTAATTTTTAATTTTCAAAAATTCAAATTTTCAAATTTTCTTCTATTTCAATTTTATAAATATTTAAATTCACTAAAAAAAAACTAATGTAAATGCTACACTTGCTTAAAAATGAGAAGAAGAAAAAAATATTGAAAATAAAAACAACAACAATATATAAAAAAAAAAAATCTAAATTTTAAATTCTTTTTAATTTATTAATTTCTTTTTACTTTTAAATCAGTGTTAGATAGAAAAATAAAAACAAAAGATACTAAACAAGGATATTAGTTTAGGAAATAAGAATAAAAATATTGCTATGAGAAAAAAATTCATACTTTAAAGTTATATAATTTTCATTCATAACTAAATGTAATTATTTATTATTAAAAACAATTATGTCAAGTAAGTAAATTTTTATAAATCTACTAATCGAGTATGGAGTCTAAGAGTCAAGCCTACAAAACTTCAACAAATCTACATAGTCTTTTAGAATTTCACAACATTCTTTACATTTGCAAAGGTTCGAAATTATTTATGTGTAGTTTTTTAATTGTCATACCTCAAGTTGATATAACTGTACCAATAATAACACCACCTCTTCACTTTTAAACACACCTCTTCACTTTTAAACAGTAAAATGCATTGTTTGGGCTGATATCTCTTTAACATTCAAATTTATTTATTTTATATTATAATGAGGTGCTTTCAGAGTCACGTGCATGCCAAAAATTTTTTTATAATCATTATCAAAGATTTTCTTTTCTAAAACTTATCAAAACTCGGTTGAATTCAAATTAAATGTTAACATTCAAACAAATCCTATGTTATTTATTTTTAACTAAGATTAAACTATTATAAAAAAAAAATAGATGAGTTAACAATCCTATATTCACTCTTATAAATAATCTTAAGTTGCTATTACTTTAGTATTCTTTTTAAAGTTAATGATTTTTATAACTTTTATTTTTTTTCAATTATATAATAATAAGAAGAAAAATATAAAGGATGAAAAGTAATAAGCTAAGTTGGTTGATAGAAAAATAAAACTATTTTTGCACTAAAAAAAGTGCTTTTGTTACAATTACATAAATGAAAAGTAATTGTATAATTAAGTTTGGAGAAAATACATTGTGAATTATTTTTTCTTACTCGATAAAAAAAATAACAAAAAGAAAGAAGTGTGACAATGAAACAAAAATCGAGGTTGGAGTTTGGTTTGAAGTCTGTTGTTATTTGTTCTCATTTTGCTCGGTGTTATATTGATTTCCTGTGTTATCAGAATGTATGGTTGACACTTGTCGGTTATTCAGTGTTTTCATTAGCAAGCTGTTTTTTTTTCTTGTCATGTGATCATAATGAACGAAGATACCTAAGTTCATAAATTCAAATTTCAGTCAACCTTTCAATAAAATTAATTTTTAAATAAAATTAAGTTATAAAATTAAAACTTATTTTTATGAAACTAATTATTTTTTATAAACCTTTAATGTTAAAATAAAAATTACAATAAAAGATTTTAAACAAGGTATTCATTAATGTTAATATTATGTGGTTTCAAATGGATGTAATCTTATATATTTATTAAATGTATACTTTAATTTGTTAAATTTTATTTTTTAAATAATTATGACTAGTAATAGAATTTTTTATTTAATAAATAATACTTTCTCTATAATATCATATTTATGTTAATATAATTTATTTTCAGATATATCTTACAGCAGTAATATATTTCTTTATTCTGCAACTTTTATATGATATATATAATTAAACTTAATATACTTTAATGCATTTAATTGACATAAATTTATTTAAAATATTATTATATATTAATTGAATCACATAACTTTAAACCTAATAGTACGTTTTAAAGGTAACCTAGTATACATTTTGCACCACTAGTGACTAGTGTGCGTATCGGTTAAGCATTTGGTTTAAATATATTAATATATAAGTCATTCATAACTTTTTAAAATTTTATTATTTTTTAATTTAAATGAGTACACTTTCACTCATTATAGATACTTTTGATCAATATTTAATTTTATATCATTTATAACAAATATTTAATTTAATCTAAAAGATCTCATAAAAAATAAAATATTATATAAAAGATACTGGCTTAGGACTCTTTAAAAATTAAATATTATATAAATAAATTACATTCTAGAGAGGGTTAAATTGCTCAACAACTATATTTGTTGAGTGATTTAAAAAAACTTATGTGAATTCATAAGAATTAAAGAGTTAAAATAATATTAATTATTGGACTAAATAGAAGTAGGTTTTTTTTTAATATATTTTACTCAATTTCTTGTATATTCCTTGACAAACCTACCTTTAAGGATTTAAGTCTTGTTTAAAAGTAACAAATTTTTAAAATGTATTAATTTTCTATTTATACTCTAGTGAGAATGAAATTATTACATATAAATATCCTTCACATTTGCATGTTTCAAGCTTTTTAAGCTTTTTTTACAATATGTTTATTTTTATGTTTATCTTTTCACATGTTATTTTTTATGTTCACCTTGGATTCACTTAAAAAGAAAAAATAAAATAAGAAGAACAAAACGACATCTTACACAATGTAAAAAAAAAACCTATCTAATATATATTAAAAAGTTAAAATTATTCTCAATTATTTCTTTATACATATAAAATAATTAATTATATAATAAAATAAAAATATTATATATACATATATTATAATAAAAATAAAAATATTATATATATTACAATAAAAATAAAATAATTAATTATAAAATTTATAACATAATCAATTACTTATAAAATAATCTGATTATGTTATAATATTTATAATCCATTTTTATAATATATTTGATTATGTATTATGTATTGTTATAATCAATTATGCAATGAAGTTTATAACATAATTAATTATATTATATAATTAGTTATTATAATGTAATAAATTATACTAATAAAAAAATAAATATATCTATGTAATAATAATGTAAATGTATTTATATAATAATAAAAAAACACATTAGTAATATAAATGTAAAATAATAAAATAATTATAGATTTAAAATTTAAAATAGTAATAATATATATAAAAGTAATAAAACTATAAAACTGAAAAGGTTCAATTAAAACCAAGAAAAGAAAAACAAAGGAAGATTGATTACGGGAAAACAAACCATATCTCGAGAAAAGTAGGCAGACTCAATGTTCTTGGGAATACATGCGTGATCATGGGCCTCACTCATTTGAATAAATTACGTTGTTTTAAAAAAAAATAGAGAAACAATTTTAATTAATTTTTTTATAATTGTAATTAAGTATAAGTAATTTCTGATTTGTTAAGAATCACTTAATAATTATAATTTATACAATTAAAAATATGCAATTGAATCATTTAAAACAAATCAATATTATTTCATACTTTCTCCAACTAAAAAATAAAAAAATAGGTTTAAACAATTTATAGATAAAAAATTAGATTTAAACAATTCATAGAGTGATTTAATAGAGTTATTTTTCATGTTAACCTTCTATTTTTTTTATTAAAAATTATTTATTTTTAAATCTTTTATCTTAGAATAAAGAAAAGGTTACATTGAACAAATAACTTCTCTAATCTACAAATTGTAAATAAATACAAGTAATTTTTTATTTTTAAAGAATCACTTAATAATTATAATTTATACAACAGAAAATATATAATTGAATCATTTGAAGTAATTCACATTTTCACTAACTGAAAAATAATAAAATAGGTTTAAACAATTCGTATAGTAATTTAGTAGACTTATTTTTCATATTAACCTTCTATTCTTTTATTATATATTATTTATATAATTTATACAACTAAAAATGTACAATTGAATCATTTTAAATAACTCAATATGATATCTATCTCATTGTAAGTTTTTAATTATCATACCTCAAGTTGATATAAGTGTATCAATAATAACATCACTTCTTCACTCTTAAAGAGTAGAACGCATTGTCTATACTAGTTCGGAAGTCTCTTTAACATTCAAAATTATTTATTTTATATTATAATGAGGTGTTTTGACAGTGACGTGCTTGACAGTGACGTGCTTTGACAGTTTTTTTTTATTATCATTATCAAAGATTTTTTTTTCAAAACTCGGTCAAATTAAATTAAATGTTAACATTCAAACAAATCCTATGTTATTTATTTTTAACTAAGATTAAACTATTATAAGAAAAAGTAGATGAGTTAACAACCCTATGTTAACTCTTATAAATAATTTTACGTTGGTATTACTATAGTATTCTTTTAACTCTATTCATTTTGTTAATATTTTTTTAATAAAATTAACTGATCTTAATGATTTTATAACTTTATTTTTTTTTCAATTATAAAATAAAATAATAAAAAGAAAGAAGTGTGACACTGAAACAAAAAGCGAGGGTGAGATACGATTTGAAGTCTAATATCTCTCTTATGTTGATTTTCTGTTATCATAATGCATGGTTGTCACTTGCGCGTTCTTCACTCTTTTCATTAGCAAACTCTTTTATTTTTTCAGTTTTTTTTTTCTTGTCATGTCATGGACGAAGATACATAAATTCAAACTTCTTTCAACCTTTCAATAACATCGATTTTTAAATAAAATTAAGTTATAAAATTAAAAACTTATTTTTTATGAAACTAATTATTTTTTTATAAGTAATTTCTGATTTTTTTTTAAAAATCACTTAATAATTATAATTTATATAACTGAAAATATACCATTGAATCATTTGAAATAACCTAATATTATTTTATACTTTCTCCAACTGAAAAATAATAAACTAGGTTTAAACAATTAATAAAGTGATTTAGTAGAGTTATTTTTCATATTAACCTTCTATTTTTTTATTAAAAAATATTTATTTTTAAATATTTTATATTTGAATAAAGAAAATGTTACGGTGAAAAAACAACTTCTCTACAAATTGTAATTAAATATAAGTAATTTTTTACTTTTTAAGAATCACTTAATAATTATAATTTATACAACTGAAAATATACAATTGAATCATTTAAATAACTCAATATTATTTCATACTTTATCCAATTAAAAAATAATAAAATAGGTTTAAACAATTTATAGAATGATTTAGTAGAGTTATTTTTCATATTAACCTTCTATTCTTTTATTACATATTATTTACTTTTAAATCTTTTATATTAGAATAAAGAAAATGTTACATTAAAAAAAAACTTTTCTATAAATTGTGATTAAATGTAAGTAATTTCTGATTTTTTAAGAATCACTTAATAATTATAATTTATACAATATACAAATATACAATTGAATCATTGGAAATAATTTAATATTATTTTATACTTTCTCTAACTGACAAATAATCAAATAGGTTTAAACAAAGTGATTTAGTATAATTATTTTTCATATTAACCTTCTATTATTTTATTATATATTATTTATTTTTAAATCTTTTATATTAGAATAAAAAAAATGTTACAGTGAAAAAATAATTTATCTACAAATTGTAATTAAGTATAAGTAATATCTTATTTTTTAAGAATCACTTAATATTTATAATTTATACAGTTTAAAATATACAATTGAGTGATTTGAGAAAACTCAATATTATTTCATACTTTCTCCAGCTGAAAAATAATAAAATAGTTTTAAATATTTCATAGAGTGATTTAGTAGAGTTATCTTTTACATTTACCTTCTATTCTTTTATTATATATTATTATTTTTTAAATCTTTTATATTAGAATAAATAAAAGGTTACACAGTGAAAGAATAACTTCTCTACATATTGCAATTAAATATAAGTAATTTCTGAATTTTTAAAAATCACTTTATAATTATAATTTATATAACTGATACTTTCTCCAACTAAAAAATAATAAAATAAGTTTAAACAATTCATAGAGTGATTTAGTAGAGTTATTTTTTATATTAACTTTTTATTCTCTTATCATAAATTATTTATTTTGAAATCTTTTACATTAAAATATAAAAAAGTTACAATGAAAATATAATTTCTTTACCAATTATAATTAAATATAAGTAATTTTTTTTTTAAGAATCACTTAATAATTATAATCTATACAACTACAAATATACAATTGAATTATTTAAAATAATTCAATATTATTTCATACTTTCTCCAACTAAAAACAAAAATAACACACAAAAAATGACATACTTAAATATTATAGTAATAAAAGATAATTAAGGTCATAAAATCATTAAAAATGACTTATCGTTGATGTTTTTTCAAAAAATTAATAAACACACAAATTATTATTTAATGATAAAGTACGTTTTTATTAGATCAAGGATTAAGTTATTGAGGTTTCACAATGTTAACAAAATTTGTTTCTTACTCGCAACAATAGTAAGAGTGTAATGTGTGATTTTATTTTAACAACTTGTGAACTTATTGTTACACATAACCCTGCACCTTGCAAAACATACAAGGTAAAATCTTACATATGCATAGGCGATGAGTGGAAAGTAGAGATCACATAATAAACATAAGCATAGGTATTAGGTAGAGACCGAAGAAAGAGGTCACGATTTAGGCTCTATATTTGCCATTAACACAGACTCAATTTTATGGGTGACGTCGTTATCATCATGTCCTTCAGCTTCACGAATCATTTACTTGTTCTTACTGTATGCATAGTACCGTTATATCATGTCACACCTCAACTTGATATAACTATATCAATAATAACACTCATTCTCTTGTAAATAGTAAAAACTCATGATGCTAGTTATCACTACAAAAAATTGTTTATTTAGCTGCAAGAAAAAAAAAGCAAAGGTCTTAGGTCGACACTAAATAGTGTCAAATAAGCCTTTGCTATTTACAAAATTCAAATAAAATGTGAGAAAGCGTGGGTTATACCCACACAAACTTAAAAAAAAAAAAAAGTTGCGTGGGTGAAACAGCCACTATTAAAAGTATAAAAATAATAAAAATTTAAATGTTTGAAGGTTTAGCCCACGCTAAATATTTTAAATTAAATTTAAACAAAGAATTAAATTTTGAAGGTGTAGCCCACGCAAACAATTAATTTATATTTATTTGAAAATTTTTAATTATTAAGATTTTAAATATTTTGAAAAAATTTTAAACCCCTTTTTCAGAAAGTGTTGTTATTCATTGTTAAGCACGTGTAGCACGTGTAGCCTTCAGCTTCAGCAGGTTCATTCGGGAAGACACTTCATAGTATTCAGCTTCAGCGTTCGTTTCAGAAGTTTCGGAAGCAGCGTGCCAGAGAATAGCTCATTCGGGAAGCAGCGTGCCAGGGAGAATCGTTCATAAGCAGCGTCCCAACGTAGTCTTCGCGGTTTTGCCCTAGGTTTTCATTTCGATTCCTTTCTTTCAGTGTTATGTGTAATTTTATTTTTGATTTTTACTCTCAAATTTGCCCTAACATTGTGTTTTGATTTTCAGTGATTCTCAAAGTTTTGCCCTAACATTTTATTGTCCCACTGTCCAAGGCTAAGTCCACGCTTTATTTTTAATTTTATTGTCCCCTTATCAAAGGCTAAGCCCACGCTAATTTTATTGTCCCCCTAGTTAAGCCTAAGCCCTCACTTTCTGTCTAATGCTAAGCCCCCCGCTTAAGTTAACATTTGTAATTTTTTGTGTTGACAACTTGTAGGCAAAGCCCACGCAAGCCAACTTATTGCGACGCCACGCACCCGACAATTTTTTTTGCTACAAGGATATTAGCTTCAAAGTTGTGTGAAGGCAAAACCCACGTTAATTGCATCTTTGCGTGGGCTTTCTGTGATTAGTGTCCGCCTTTGACCCTTTCTAATAAAAGTTTTTTTTGTAGTGTATCAAAGTTTTTAATGTTTAATTTTATTTATTTATTTTATATTATAATGAAGTGATTTGAAAGTCACATGTAACACTTTTTTTTATCATCACTATCAAAGATTTGCTCCTTTTCAAACAAGTTTTTTAAAAAATAAAAAAATTTACTGAAATTTATAAAAAAACTCAATTGAATTCAAATTCAATACTAACATTCAAAGGAAGTAGTGTGAAAGTTTCACACCTATTTATTTTTATTTAAGATTAAACTATTAAACTATTACGAAAAAAGTATAGTAAAATTCATTAAAAAAATCGGTTGAATTCAAATTCAATATTAACACCAAAGAAAGTAGTGTGAAAGTTTCACACCTTTGTAATTTATTTTTAACTAAGATTAAACTATTAAAAAGTAGCCGAGTTAACAATCATATCCTAATTCATTTTTATAAATAATTTCATGTTAAATTTACTAATATTATAATATTCTTGTAAAATATATTATTTTTTAGTGTTAGTTAACTGATATTTTTGATAATTTTTGTAACTTTTTTTCAATTATAAAATTTAAATATCAAATATTAAAAATGATGAAAATTAATAAAAATAAAATAAGTTAAGTTGGTTGATAGAAAAATAAAATCATTTTTGCACTAAAGAGCATGTGACATAAACGAAAAGTAATTGTATAATTAAGTTTGAAGAATACATTGTGAATTATTTCTTCTTATTTGAAAAAAAAAAAAAAAAAAAATAATAAAAAAAATAAAAAGAAAGAAGTGTGACAGTGTGAAACAAAAATCGATGGTTGGGTTTTGGTTTGAAGTCTCCTCAATTTGTTCGGTGTTATGTTGATTTCTTGTGTTATACAATGCATGATTGTCACTTGTCGGTGTATTTCATTAGCAAGTTGTGTCTTATACATGCTTTCTCCTTTTCAGTTTTTTTGTGCTTGTCATGTCATCATAATGGACGGAGATAACTAAGTTTATAAATTCAAAACTTCGGTCAACCTTTCATTAAAATAATAAGATTAAACACGAATATATGTAACACAGTCAAATTAATGCTTTTAATTATATATTACTCTATGGCATAATAAATATATGAAAAATGATGTTAAAAAACAACATATAATAAGTATTAACCTACTTGCCTTAGAAAAACTTGAAATAGTATATTTCTAACATATTAATCATTGCTAAAATTTAACAAGTGAAATATTACATGAAAATACTCTAAAATAATAAAAAATATCTTAAATAAAATAATACCTTCTTAAATAATAATAATATTATAAAAGTGTTATTTTTTATAAAAAAATTATTTACAGGTTCTTTAGATTTTTAAAATTTATCAATGTTAGTTCTTTATTAATATAATTTTAAATGAATTAGTAGTATTCTTAATTGATTATTCCCTTAATATATTATTATTATTATTATTAATATTTAATAAAAACAATTAACAACATATTGATAAGGTTTGATAATTAAATAATATATTCATGTTTTATTAAAGTTATTTAGTTTTAAAAATTAATTAAATGTACAATTAAATTCTTATAAATTAAAATTGTGCACTCATTGTGTACACAGGAAATACATTTGGGCTGAAAACTAACTAAATACAGTTATTTAAACTCATGATTAATTATGTGTATAAATATAACTAATAGTTTGTGTACAAATGATTAAGAACATAATGTAATGTGACTGTATTCATTCATTATTCATTATTGATACACTTAATATAAATTATTTGAATAAAATTAAATATTATTGAATATATTAATAATTGAATGAAATTATTATTTATATTGTGTAATTATGAATCACATATTGATAATTATTGTTATAAAAATCAACTCTTATATTTTATAAATTCTTTCAAATCTTAATATAAGAATACACTAAATGTCCTATATTTAATATTTTAAGATGTAAAGTAAATTGAATATTTAGTATTAAAATGATAAGAGGATATAATAATAAAATTAAAAATATTCTTAGTACTTTAGTTATATTTATTTAATTTTAATTACTCAAAATAAAATTACTTGTATTAAGTATGATTACCAAATAAAAAAAACTAAATAAATTGACAACTTTTTGTCTCATTACAATCCTCAATTATACTATTTTAATATTTTTTTACAATATTTAATTATAAATTTATCTTTTATTATGTATATTTTTAAAATTATACACTTCGTATAGATTTTTAATTTTTTTTATCTAATTCTTGATTTTTTTTTCTATCAGACTATCTTGTAATAATTTAAACAAATACAAATAATACAGGATCCTTTCTTCTTATATCATTAACTTAATCAAAACTAATTTCAATAATTATTTAAAAATAAAAAATAATGACCATAAATTATTTATCAGAATAATATTTTTTATGAATTAGTAGTAAATTAAAATATAATTTTCAGAATTATTATTTTTATACACTCAAATCTTATTTCAAAATTCAAGTCAATACAACAAATATGCATGCAGTAACGGTAAGATGAATCAAAATCACAGGTTGTATTTCAAAATATATAGAGTTTAACTTAGATTTATTGAAATAAAATACAAAGAATCATGTCTTTATAAACACATATACATAGGTGGTGGGTGAAAAGTAGTGACCACATAATAAACATATACATTAGTATTAGGTAGAGACCGATGAAAGAGGTTACAGTTTGGACTCTATATTTGCCATTAACACAGACTCAGTTTTATGAACGACGTCGTTATCATCAGGTCTTTTGTGCCTCTCAGCTTCACGAATCATTTACCTGTTTGTACTGTGTGCATAGTACCGTTGTATCATGCCATACCTCAACTTGATCTAATTGTTTCAATAATAACATTCCTTCATTTGTAAATAGTAAAATAATTCATTGTCTATTAGTTACCAAAGTTTTTAGTGTTTGATTTTTTTATTTTATATTATAATGAAGTGATTTTACAATTACATGACACTTTTTTATCACCACTATCAAAGAATTGCTCCTTTCCAAACAAGTTTTTAAAAAAAATAAAAAATATAGTGAAATTTATAAAAAAACTCAGTTGAATTCAAATTCAATATTAACATCCAATTAAAGGAAGTAGTGTGAAAGTTTCACACCTTTCTAATTTATTTTTATTTAAGATTAAACTATTAAACTATTACGAAAAAGTATAGTAAAATTCATAAAAAAAAATCGGTTGAATTCAAATTCAATATTAGCATCCAAAAAAAGTAGTGTGAAAGTTTCACACCTTTGTAATTTATTTTTAACTAAGATTGAACTATTAAACTATTACGAAAAAGTAGCTGTCTGTTAATTTTTTTTTATAATCATTTATTTAGTATTTTTTTTTTAAAGTTAACTCATCACTTTTAATAATTTTTGTAATTTTTATTTTTTAATTATAAAATTTAAATATCAAATGTTAAAAGGATGAAAAGTAATAAAAATAAAATAAGTTAAGTTGGTTATAGAAAAATAAAATTATTTATGCTATAATGACATAAACAAAAAGTAATTGTATAATTAAGTTTGAAGAAAATATATTCTTCTTACTTGAAATAAATAAAATAATAATAAAATCGATGACTGGTTTAGTTTGAAGTCTGGTATCTTTTCTGAGTGTTATTATTATGTAGGTTTTTTGTGTTATCACAATGCATGGTTGTCACTTGGTGGTGTATCCTTCTTCACTGAGCTGTATGCTTTTTCCTTTTTAGTTTTTTTTTGCTTGTCATTGTCATGTCATCATAATGGAAGAAGATAACTAAGTTTATAAATTCAAACGCTTCGGTCAACTTTTATTAACATCATTTTTTTAAAATAAAATTAACTTATAAAATATAAAAAATTATTTTTTGTGAAACTTATTATTATTTTTTTAAACTTTTATATTAAAATAAAAATTACAATAAAAGATTTAAAATAAGGCATCCAATTGTAGGAATATTTGAATTTAGGAAATTTCATTTATGTGTTTGGATAATGAATTTAGGTTAAACAGTATTATGTAGTTTCAATGCATCTAATGTTTATATTTATTAAATGTATACTTTAATTTGTTAAATGTTATTTTTTACATAAGTATGACAAGTAATAGAAATTTGTATTTAATAAATAATAATTTCTCTATGATAATTTGCATGAATAATGTGTATCGGTTAAACGATTAAGATCACCAGATATTATGTTGTTTCGATAATGTTTATAAGTTTGTTAAATATATAAGTTTAATTTTTTTTTTAAATAATTATGACTAGTAGTAGAATTTGTTTATTAAATAAATAATACTTTTTCTATGATATCATATTTATGTGTTTGGATAATGAATTCAGGTTAAACAATATTATGTTGTTTTAATGGATGTAGGTTAAACAATATTATGTTGTTTTAATGGATGTAATGTTTATATGCTTATTAAATGTATACCTTTAGTTTGTTAAATGTTATTTTTTAAATAATTATGATTAGTAGTAGAATTTTTTTATTTAATAAATAATACTTTCTTTATGATATCATATTTATGTTAATATAATTTAGTTTTAAATATATCTTACTGCTGTAATATCTTTCTTTATTCTACAACTTTATATATATATATATATATATATATATATAATAAAACTTAATATACTACTTTAATACATTTAATTGACTTAAATTTATTTTAAATATTATTATATATTAATTGAGTTAGAAAATATCTTAAAAAAAACTTTGAAACCTAAAAATATGTTTTAAAGGTAACCTATTATACATCAACAGTTTTGGATGAGAAGTGTGCAGTGTAGACGTGTAAGAGTTTTTACATTTGGTTTTAAATTATACTAATATATAAATCATTTAGAATTTAGAATTTAAAAAATAGTAATAATATATATAAAATTAATAAAACTATAAATAATAATAGTAATTAAAATAAATATAAATAATAATAATAATAATAAAGTTATAAACAATAATATTTTTTTAATAATAGTTAAAATAGTTTTATTAAATAATAATATTAACTATAATAATAAAAATCATAAAATATATTTTTTTTCTGAAAATTTGTAATGTTATAAATAACTTGTATTTTTCTGAAAATAATTAAGAAAATTTTAATTAACTCAAATCTACACAAAACTATTTTATATTTCATTTTTAAGATGTTTTTAAGATAAGAGTAAATATATAAATTTACATTTTAAACCTCTTTAAAAAGTTAAAAAGTTCCCTCACAATTATCACTAAACTTTTCTAGTAAATTCACTCAAACTATCCCAATCCAAACAATCTCACATTTTTAACATTTTCATCTCAAATCACTTCAAATTTTCTCGTTCAAAATCTTTAGACATCCCCTATCCAATTCAAACACAAAGAAAAATTAATTTGATCAATTTATTTGTAAATTTAAATATTGTTGAAAAATTAATTTGATCAGTTTTTGTGTGAATTATGACTGTTTTTAATTAAAAATATTTTTTTACTGTGTAAAATATAAATTTTTTAAAATATTCAAAATTTTAAATAAACACAGATCTTAAATTATTTAATTTCTTGTTTAAATAAAAATATAAAATATATAAAGTTCATAAAATTAATTTTTTTAAAATAAATACAAATCCTAAATATTTAATGTCATATTTAAATAAAAAATCTGAAATATATATATATATTTTAAAATATTAAAAATCTTAAATTATTTAATGTACTATTTAAATAAAAATATAAAATTCCTAAAATTTTCAAAATAAACAAATAAAAACAATTCCTAAATTATTTAAGGTCTTATTTAAATAAAAACCTAAAATAAATAAAATTCCTAAAGTATTCAAAAATCCTAAATAAATATAAAATTTAAATTATTTAATGTTTTATTTAAATAAAATATATAAAATTCTAAACAAATACCAATCCTAAATATTTAATGTCTTATTTAAATAAATATATAAATCCTAAATATTCTTGAATATGTTTTGTATTATCTTAGTGTTATTTTGTTAGTAGACATTAAAAAATATATAAAAATTCAATTAAACATATGTGCACTTAAAACTTAAATAGAATATAAATTTTCATCCTCTTATTCTTACAATGTTTGTGGCCAAACGGTTCCGATAACTTTAATATTTGCAATTTGTCTGAGTCTACAAAAACACAAGTAAATATTAAATATTTAAATATAAATACATAATTAATTGACTTTTTTTCCGGACCATTTCACTGAAAAAAAAAAATTCTATAAACAAAAATATGTTATCTGTCAACTATTTTTTTTTTTTAAAATACATTTTTATAGGATCAGTTTGTTAACACTAATATCAACACTACTCTAAATAATGTTTCTTTTGTAATTGCGATACTAATATTGAAGTTAAAACCTCTTCTTATGGTTGAAAAGATAATTTAAAACATAAAAAAAATATTTTTAAATTAATACAACTTTTGATCTTCTTCCTTTTTTATAAAACAATGATTGAATTTAAGATCGTATATTTAAAAATAGAAGTTCATCATACTAAGAAGTAAGTATTAATTACTTATTTCAAAAATAGAAATATTTTTTTTTATTAGATAAACAGGTAGTAGTAGTAGAGACAAATTTACTAAAACATTATTTAATATCATTTTTCTATAATTACTTCAAAGTTTTAAAAAATTGAATTTTAAAGAACTTAAACTTAACTAGTGTATATAACTCTTTGTCTAGTTTTTTCATAAAACTTATTCACACGAGATCTCTAACACACCCCTCACGCCAAGGCTACCAATTCATGCGTGAAGATATATGTTATGGGTGGTCCGATAACGACCCGATAGCAGGTGACCTGATAAATCCAACAAATATTCGCTAGGATAAACTTGAAATGGCTCTGATACCATATTACAAAGTGGACTCTAAACCTAGGTTAAATTTATTAAATTCATCTAATACAAACTTAAAATTGGAATTTTTTAAATAGAAGTATTAAAATTGTATTTATTTATTTTAGTATAAAATATAAAAAACAAAAAATAACTACAAATATTATGGTGAGATTTTAATTGTCATCCAAATTAGGTTAACATTATCTTATTACCTTCATCACTTAACAAAATGAATAAGTCTTACCTTTATGTTTTTTAGTTACTATGTTATTATAAAAAAAATACAAGAACATGTGTCTCTTTTGTATGAATATTACTTAGTATTCTGTGTTTTAACATTAAAAGACAGTGAAATAAATTATCTTAAATGCATATTTATTGATAAGAAATGAAGAGGCGACGAATAATGCCCTAGCCATGAAGAAAGTGAAGTTATTATTATTATTATTGCAACACAATCTTAGTCCATTCACACATGCCAACGCATATTAATTTTTTTTGATATCAACAATATTTGTATAACCTTCCAAATATATCATATCATTTGTTGAGAATGTCAAGAGATAGATTTTAACCATTATGAAAGTTGTTTTTTAATATCAATTTTATGTATTTATTAGGTAAAAAGGTAATTTATAATTAATGAATATTAATTTTAATTTTATACTATGTTTTTACATTCTTAACTTTCTTTGTCTTCATGTATTAATTTAGAATTTCTTTTAACATACTTAAAAAATATATAATTGTATAATTATTTTTCAATAGAATTTAGATTATTTTTTTTATTAAAATAATTCAACACTAAAAAAAATATTGTTTTTATTTACTCTAATAACTTAATTCTTCAATTAAAAAAAGTCCAATCAATTTTTTTATTAATATCATTTACATATTAAATAATTTGTAATAAAATATTTAATACCTCTCTCACTACTTTTTTGGTAATTAATGTTAAGATGTTTCATAAAAGTAAGTTTTTCCAAAAAAAATAAATATGATCATTCATGCCTTTGTTAGAAAAATTATTACTTGATTGTCATAATATAACAATTTTTTTAATTAGAAATATAAATAAAGAAATATGTATGTTTGAAAGATATATTTGACATAAGATTTACTTAAAAGAATTGTACTTCTGAACTATCAAAGTATTAATGAGATATATTTAAATCATTTATGTGTATTTAAATCATTTATGTGTGGGAGAAAATAATTATAAGATTAGACACGAATATATGTAACACAGTAAAATGAATACTTTTAATTATATAGTATTCTATGCAATATATGAAAAATGAGGTTAAGAAACAACTTGTAATAAGTATAAAATTTAACAAGGAAAATATTATATGAAAATACTCTAAAATAATAAAAAATATCTTAAATAAAATAATACCTTCTTAAATGTGAATAATAATATTGTAAAAGTGTTATTTTTTATAATTTTTTTACAGGTTCTTTAGATTTTTAAAATTTATCAATGTTAGTTCTTTATTAATATAATTTTAAATGAATTAGTAGTATTATTAATTGATTATTAGCTTAATATATTATTATTATTAATATTTAATAAAAAAAATTAACAACATATTGATAAGGTTTGATAATTAAATAATATATTCATGTTTAATTAAAGTTATTTAATTTTAAAAAATTAATTAAATGTACAATTAAATTCTTATAAATCAAAATTGTGCATTAATTGTGTACACAGAAATACATTTAGGTTGAGAACTAACTAAATACAATTATTTAAATTCATATAATAGTTTGTGTACAAATGATTAAGAACATAATGTAATGTGACTGTATTCATTCATTATTATACACTTAATATAAATTGTTTGAATAAAATTAAATATTATTGAATATATTAATAATTGAATGAAATTATTATTTATAGTGTGTAATTATGAATCATGTATTATTATCATAAAAATAAATTTTTCTATTTTATAAATTCTTTCAAATCTTAATAAAAATACACTAGATGTCCTATACTTAATATTTTAAGATGTAAAGTAAATTGAATATTTAGTATTAAAATGATAAGAAGAGGATATAATAATAAAATTTAAAAATATTCTTAGTACTTTAGTTTTATTTATTTAATTTTAATTACTCAAAATAAAATTACTTGTATTTAAATATATAATAATCACATATGAGAGTAGAAAGCTGAATAATTGAATTTACATTTCTCAGAAAATAAATGATTACCAAATAAAAAAAAGAAAAGACTAAATAAATTGACAACTTTCTGTCTCATTACAATCTTCAGTTATACTATTTTAATAATTTTTTACAATATTTAATTATAAATTTATTCTTTATTATATATATTTTTTAAATTATGCACTTCATATAGATTTTAAAAATATATTTTTTATCTAATTATTGATTTTTTTTTCTATCAGACTATCTTGTAATAATTTAAACAGACAAAAATAGTACAGGGATTTTTCTTCTTAAATCATTAACTTAATCAAAATTAATTTCAATAATTATTTAAAAATTAAAAATAATGACCATAAATTATTATATATAATAATTTATTAGAATAATATTTTTTATGAATTAGTATTAAATTAAAATATAATTTTCATAATTATTATTTTTCTACATTCAAATTTTATTTCAAAATTTAAGTCAATACAATAAATATGCATGCAGTAACGGTAAAATAATCAAAATCACATGTTTGCATTTGAAAATATATAGTTTAAATTAGATTTATTGAAATAAACCTCTTGTTTTTTTATCTCTCTATTTTGGTTGAGAGAAAAAATATAAGCAATCTAATTTCAAATTATTATACATAAAATTAATTAGTATATGTTTTAAAAATAATTTAAAGATGAAAGTTGAGTTAGTATATATATATATTTTCTATAACATGATTTGCCATACATTTTCTGTGGTTTGGTTATTCTGTTTAACCATGGTTAATGAATCTTGTAACCACACCAGTGATCTACTTTCTATATAAGCAGTGTCCAACCAACCATCTCACACACCATCCTTTCAGCATAGTTTCATCTTCATCTCTCTTGAAGCTTTGCATTCTTTCTCTCTCTCTCTCTCTCTCTCTCTCTCTCTGTCATTTTCATTTAGCAAAATGACACCGGATTTTCACCCAGTCTTTTTCTCTCCTGAATTTATTAACGCTCCTATTCTCACACTTCATGCTGTTTTCTGTGTTTGTCTCTTTACCTTCCTTTTCATGCTTTTTCTTGTTCCTGGGGGCGTAGCCTGGGCCCTGTCCAAATCATCCGCCAAACCCAATATCCCTGGGCCAGTAACGGCCTTACTCGGAGTCTTTACCGGTTTAACTCCACACCGGGCCTTGGCCAAACTGGCTCGCTCTTACAGCGCCGAGAAGCTCATGGCTTTCTCCATCGGCCTGACCCGGTTCGTTATTTCTAGCGAACCGGAAACTGCCAAGGAGATTCTAGGCAGTGCTGGTTTTGCTGATAGACCAGTGAAGGAATCTGCCTATGAGCTTCTTTTTTATCGTGCCATGGGGTTCGCACCGTACGGAGAGTACTGGAGGAACCTGAGAAAAATATCCGCCCTCCACCTCTTTTCTCCGAAGAGGATAGCGGGATTCGAAGGGTTCCGGTGCGAGGTGGGGCTGAAAATGGTGGAACAGCTCAAGAAGCTCATGAGTGAAAAGAGAGAGGTGGAGGTTAAAAAGGTGCTTCATTTCGGGGCCTTGAACAATGTAATGATGACTGTTTTTGGGAAGTCTTATGGGTTTTATGAGGGTGAGGGGGTTGAGCTTGAGGGGTTGGTGAATGAAGGGTATGAGCTTTTGGGTGTGTTTAACTGGAGCGACCATTTTCCGTTGCTGGGGTGGTTGGATTTGCAGGGTGTGAGGAAGAGGTGTAGGAGTTTGGTTGAAAAGGTTAATGCTTTTGTTGGTAAGATCATTGAGGAGCATAAAATAAAGAGGGTGAAGGGTGAGTATGTGAAAGATGAAGGGATGTCTGATTTCGTTGATGTGTTGCTGGATTTGGAGAATGAAAACAAACTCAGTGAGGCAGATATGATTGCAGTGCTTTGGGTAAATGATTTATCATCCTTCTTTGTTTTATCTCACGTCATAGTAATGGTTTTCTAAAGGATTTGTTTTTTCTGAGTTTGCATGTTAGTGAACATTTGAAATAGAGCTTTGGTTTGTTTGGATTTTTGTTTGCATGTCACTAAACAATGGTGTTCTAACCTTGTGTGTCTCTCAGGAAATGATTTTCAGGGGAACTGACACAGTGGCCATTCTACTGGAGTGGATCCTGGCTCGGATGGTTCTCCACCCTGAGATACAAGCAAAGGCACAAAGCGAGATCGACAGTGTGTGCGGATCCTCTAGGCTGGTTTCCGATGCAGACATTCCTAACCTGCGTTACCTTCAGTGCATTGTGAAGGAGGCTCTGAGGGTGCACCCACCAGGCCCTTTACTCTCCTGGGCTCGTTTGGCTGTGCATGATGTGACGGTGGGCGACAAGCACATCCCGAAGGGCACGACGGCGATGGTGAACATGTGGGCTATCACACACGACGAGAGGGTGTGGGCTGAACCGGAGAAGTTCATACCGGAGCGGTTTGTTGAGGACGATGTGAGCATAATGGGGACTGATTTGAGGTTGGCTCCCTTCGGTTCTGGGAGAAGGGTGTGTCCTGGGAAGGCCTTGGGCTTGGCCTCTGCTCATCTCTGGCTTGCTCAGTTACTTCAGAATTTTAACTGGGTTGCTTCTGATGACAGTGATGGTACTGTGGACTTGGCTGAGCGTCTCAAACTCTCCATGGAGATGAAGAAACCACTGTCTTGCAAGGCTGTGTCTAGGGTTGTTGTTTGACTAGAAAGTTTGTCGTGGTTTGGGTGGTTTTCAGTTTAGCAGTACCCAAACAGGGTTTAGTTTAATTATCTCTTTTTATCTAATGTTGTGTTAGGGTTTAATGCTAGGTTTTGGAGGTTGTTAATCCTTGGAAGTTTAATTATCTTCTTTTTATCTAAGTTGTGTTAGGGTTTAATCCTAGGTTTTGGAGGATTGCTAAGTTTGTGTTGTTGTAGAAGTTTCTATCAATGAATGCTTTCTGTGTGTTTTTTTAATGGTTTGCTCTCAAGCTTCTTAATTCATGGTACTAATTATTGATTTTAATTGAAGTAGATGTTCCTGTTCCTGAATTTTATTGTTTAACCCTATCAAAGATGGTATTAAATAAAGAAATTAGTTTAAAAATATTTCGAACGGTTCAGTTTTTGTTTTTGAATATACCAATGTAAGTCAGAAAGAGCTAGGTTTTAAGTGGCTAGGTTTTAATGATGGTTTGGGTTAAATGTGAAATTCAATTTTACTAAGACTGCATTTATTGTTTCACTCTATCAAAAATGGTATTAAATAAAAGAAATTAGTTTAAAAATATTCTGGACGGTTCAGTTTTGTTTTTGGATATACCGAGGTAAGTCAGAAGGAGCTAGGTTTTAATGGTGGTTTGGATTAATTGCGAAATGGTGGTTTGGATTAATTGCGAAATTCAATTTTACTAAGACTGCATTTAACTGTGGGCGGAGTCTTAAATTTTAAGAATGGTATGTTATTATGAAAAAATATAGTGAACTTGATGTGTTAAAAAGTGCTTTAAATTTATATTTTTAGTACTAATTAAAATAAAAAAGTGAATAAATTAAATTTTTTATGCTGTTAAAAGGTGTACAAGTATTTTTTGGAGATCTTTACAACGAAATAAAAGAACAAAAGGTGTTTGTTTAGTTTCAAATAGTTTTTCAGTGCATAAAAAAAAGTTAGAAAAGTAAGTCTTTTATAGGATTTTTGTACTGAAATACAACTTCAAAAATTCCTTAAAAATCATATAATAGGATAAAACTTATTTAAAGTTAAATAATTAAATAAACCTTGCAAGAGTCTAATACTATTATATGACTAATAATTCATTAGTGAGACAGTTAAACTTGTGATTACTAAGTTAACATAATCCAATTAGATGAAGAAAAGTTGAATAATGAAGATGAGAGGCGAGGTTGTGTTTGAATTTAAATATTGTTGTAAACAGTATAAGATTGTGTTTGTAAAAATGTTTATTTGATATTCATAAAAATTTTAATCATTAATATTAATATTTTAATTATTTATAAAAAAATATAATTTTTTATAATTTTGAAATATTGGAAATAAGCAGGAAGTGTAATGATTATTGTTGTTCAACTATGGTTGGAGTGCAACCTGCACTTAACTCAACAATGGCCGACATGTGAGATAGTTTATTCTTTGAAAGTCGATTCTGTGAATTGAGTTTTTTGGGTTGTGCGATTCTATCAAAAAGTGATTTGCCAGATTTTTACCCAATTATATGCATCCTTTATGGCTGGGGATTTGACATGCGTTTTTCGTTTCCAAAGCATTCAACTATTAGACTCTCTTTTTTAAGTATTAGAGCTTCAACTTAATTACTTTGGTTATATTCTTTTTTGCAAGTTTGTTTACCTTCTTACTGAACATTAGGATGAGATTAGATAGTGATGGACAACATTTATAGAGAATTTTAAAAAATATAATTTAATTACATCAAATTTTAAAAAATTAAATATCATTGTAGTCTCTGTAAAATATAGATTTTAAAAGATATTCTTTTAGTCCTCATAAAATTGGAAATAGTTTTTCTAATCCCTAATATTATATGATATTCATTACTATTTTTTGTTGAAAAAAATAGAGTTGAATATCTATTATAAAGTTGTATGTATGGGCATTGTAATATAATGTCTACTATATATTTATTAAACTTTTATCATTTGTAAAATATTTGTTAATAAAAATGAGAGATTTCAAATTAAAAAAAATATTTTACAGTTGTTAAAACCAAAATTTACATATTTTACAAAGATGAAAAATATGTTTGAAATAATCATATTTGGATGATTTAGTTAAAATGGGTTTGAATTTTATGAATATGACTAATGTTTGCATGTTTTATGTGTTTGAATTATGGTTATATTGTGTTATTTTTTAGTTTGCGGTAGTCAAGTTGGACCAATGTTATAAAAGTTTTGAAGTATCAGTGTAGTGTAAAATACTATTGTAAATGTGTTAAAAGAAGTTAGACATGATAGAATAACTTTTTTTTTGACCTTTTTCTATGGTTACATAATGTTTTTTCTTTTGGTTCAAACTTAAATGAGATAAGAATATAAATAATGTCTTATGTATTTTTATTTAAGCTAAATATTTTTATTTAAGATATATTCTTGTAAGTTAAAATTTGTATCAATAATTATTTTTATTTTATTGAATTTTTCTCAAGCAAGAAGAATTTTGTTTCTTAATTGAATTTATATAATAAGATTGATATGTTTTAAAGTTAATGAAGTGTTACGTTTATATCTACATAAGTAAATAAATAAATTTAAAGATGTTAATTAATTAACAATGTGGTATATGATGTGTAAGAAAATATGTGTGAAAAATACAATGATATATGTTGATTGTGTGACTCTTTACGAGTGATGTTCTTTTTGGATATTGTTATGAAAAATATTCAATATGGAATCATGTTAAAGGTCAAGTATTAATGATGAGTTTGTGAAATATGAGGGATATTTTAGCTTTACTAATGATCATATTTTAACTCCACGAATTAGTGCCTATAATCATGGATCTAAAAGGAAATACACTTTACATATTTAAGCATGTGCTTAATGTGGGAAATGTGACTTAGGCATGCCATCTAGCTATGGTTTCTAGAAGCCTATGCTACTCTAGTCTTTGGGACCAAAATGTGAACCCAATTTATGATAGAAAACCTTGCTCTAGATAAATACAAAACAAGGAAAATAGTTGGTGCTCAGGTCTTAAATTTTGCGCTCTACTCTGGATGCTCCTCTGAAGAATAGTAGGCCTTGAGTCACTAACTATTTGATGTGTCTAGCCTAACCTTGAGTTCTGTGTCATACTCCTGGTCATTCTCCTACAAGGCTAGATGGTGATGTTGGTTAATTCATGGTTTCATCACTTTGTAAGTGTATACAGACTACCATATGATGTTGCAGGGATTTCCATAAGCATTATACTTAACTATAAATGTGTAACACAATCCTTCTTCTCTCTCTCTAAAATCTCTCTTTGTCTTCTCTCTAAATTATTTCCTCTAAGCTTCATCTCTTCAACTGATCAAATTCCAAACAGAGTAAGTTCCTGTTTAGTCCGAAGATTCTTTATTTTCTTTTGAATTTGTCATCAATCTTAATGGAGTTAGTTGAGAGAAATAATTCTCTCAACTTGGTTAAGTTTTAGATTGAAATTTGACTATGTTTGGATACTTTATTTTATCTCTCTAAATTTCTAGTAGTTCTCTTACTTGAGTTGAAACTTTCTTTAGAATAAGAAATTACAAGTAATGCAAACTATTTAAGTTTTTTTTTTTTTTATAGAATCTTAGGGTAGATGATATAGATGTGAATGTAATGTGACAATATTTTTAGTTTTACATAGGGTTATGTGTTGTTTCAAAATATTTTAAATGGTTGAGTTTGAGATGAATCTTAATTGAGATAAGATTTGTGTAGTTGAATGAATGAAATTGTTGTGTGTTTATCAATTTTATGTTAAAATACTACATCTAGGACAAATTGGTTAAAGTCGTGTGAATGTTTATTATAGATGTAAAATGAACATTAATTTGTATATTTAATTTTTTTAAATGAGTTATGTTGTATGATAATGCTTACTAAGAATGACTAGAATAGTATGAATTTGGATCACAAATCTAGGATGATATGTGAATCATTGCTTGAGTTGTGGTGTCAAGTAAAGACACATATGCTGGAACAAAAATCCTCTTGCTTATTGATAGTCTAAGTCTCATAGACTAAGACATCAGTAGTGAGAAGTTGAGGGAAATATTCTTGCACACCGTGACATACGTATAAATGCGACTTGTGTTGTATTGGAGTGACCATAATTCATAACACTTGAGTTTGCTTGTTAATTTATATTTAGGATTGGATCAGATGATATTTTTGGTTGTACATACTTAATATGAGTCTTCTGGAAGGTGTTAGTGTTGAATATCTTTTGATGTACAGATTCATATGTAGTTTATCTGGTTTTTATTTGTTGGTAATTGAAATTTTGTGAATTTAGGATTTAAGGTTTATGGTTTAAGATTTAGAGTTTAAGATTTAAGATTTAGGATTATGATGTAGGGTTTAGGGTTTAAGATTTATAGTTTAGGGTTTAGGATTTATAATATTAAAATAAATTAAACATTGAGAATTTAACTTTTGTACATATATCATAATATTAGTTTATTTTCTAAATGTATGAATTAGTTATAATTAAAAAAATTTAAAATTAAAAAAATTAAATTTTTATTTAAGATAAATTGAATGAACAAAACTTTGAAAGTAAAATACTCAAACTACTAATATAAAAATTAAGAAATACTTTTGTAGCTTAAAATATAGAAGATTATTATAAATATATTATATTATTGCATTTTTTCATATTTTCCCCCTCATTCATTATTTATCACTGTCTTTTGAAATCCTTTATACAATTTTGATATACTGGTAGTTACTTTATTTTTATTTAATAAGTATAGTTCAAACCATTAAAATTTTATACCTTTTTAAAGATTAATCATTAATTTAAAAAGTTAAAATAATATTTTCTTAAAGTACTCGTAGCATAATACTTATAGTATGAACAATATTGAACATTGTTCAAGAAGAAAAATACTAATCAATATCTTAAATATGAAAATTATTTATTATATATTTATTAATAATTATTTTCTATGAATAAATTTGTTTATCATTTTTAATAAATTTTTATCTTAAATATGTTTTTCTTCTCTATAAAATTTGAATGAGACTCTACTTAAGAAATTTGAGTATTTCAAAAGATATTTGTAAAATTATTAATTAAGAAAAATAAAAATGCTAGCACATAAAATGTAAAATTTATTCAATAATATATAAACATTTCTTAATGTGTATTTGTTAATAAAATTGATAGTTCAAAATATGTTGATTTTACTTTCTTACATATATACATACAAGCATTGAGAATTTAACTTTTGTACATATACAATAAAAAAGAATATCTGTATATTTATTTTGAGTATATTATTTGAGGAGTATATAAAGCTAGAAAAGTGGATTTCATGAGATTCCTATACAAACATGTATTTTAAGTTTTGTCAAGTGACTCACCTCTAACTTTATTTGTGTGTGTTTGTACTTAACATACTTTTGTTTCTCTCCTAAATTTCTTTTATTGATTCCTTATAATTACCCTCTTTAGGAATGAGGTAGATGATAGTGAAGGGCCACACTTTTATCCTTTGGTTTGTTCTTTGTCCACTTTCAACAAACCCACTTTTCTTTTTTGCTTAAAAAAGAACCAAATTCAATACAACTTTCATGCAACAATTTTGGTTATAGATAAACACCCATCACATACTCCATGACCCATCTACCTTTATTCCTTTTTTTGTTTTGATTTGCATCTTAGTTTTAAATATGTATGCATGCATGCATGCCATTTGAATGAACTAACTATTGCCACACATCTTCCAAGTATCACCATATGATGTTCTTTTACACTTAAAAGTAAGAATTTTCTCCCTTAAAATCCTCAAAAAATGTTTTTGTTTTTGTTTTTCATTAAATAATTCAATGATAAAGATTTAGTATCAAGTTCTGTTTCATTTTAAATTTGTTGATGTTGATAATTTGACAACTAGTAGCCTTTAAGACAAGCCCACTTGTCAATGTTTGACTACACTTAATCCACTTTTTTTTTAGTTAATTAGTTAAAACTATTTTGTTAGAGTCTTTTAGGAAGATATTAAAGAGTTCAATTTTAATTTTATTACAATTTAAAATCATTAAAAACTTTATATTTGAGACAAATACTGAAAATAAATAATAATTAAGGACTTTATAATAACCCTATTAGAAGTAAAGTAAGGGTACATAAATAGTTATCTAAACTATTGAAGGTCTTTTTGCATAATATCGCAATTGCCAATAAAATAACAATTGTAATACAAAAGTGATTAAGATAATAAATAGGAAACTATATAATTTTATTTTTTTAGGGCATTTGAAACTGTAGTTATTTTTATCTGAGCTAAGAATTGAATATATCATATGCTATTTTGTTTTTCATCAATGCCTAATTTCAATAATTTAAATCTAGAATCAACTAAAGTTCAATTGTGAAAGTTATACAGGACCTTAATTAGAAAATTTATGAAAATAAAAATAAATAACAGTTCATATTTTCTTGTAAATAACCGTCACATCTCCTTCTTTGTACACATATATATCGAATTCTTATATTTAATTAAATTAGAAATCTTTGGTTGAAATAATAATAATAATAATTTTAATTTTTTTAATTGTTTTTCTATACTCAACTATTATTTAATTATTTATTATTAAAATAATACTTTACTAATTAAAATATTTTTTTTTAAATACCTAGAATTCTTTTTTCTTTTGCACACTTATACACGTTGGTTTAACATGGGAAAAATAGTAGTTTGATTAAATGTATATTGGCTTAACTCTAATCTAGATTTAACTTTTAATTATACTCATACTATATAAAAAAACTGAGGCAACTAGTAAGCAGAATATTAAGATTGATTCCTGGGATTAATATAAATAAATAACATGCCATTGATCTCTCCACTTGCATCATAGTGCACCAGAAAATAAAAAATAAAACATTTTGTGGAATTCACCAAACACAACTTGTAGATTTTTTTTCAATTGTTCAGTCTTCTCATGGCAAATGAAAATAGAATTGATCTAACCGAAAAAGATTGATCAAGTTGATGACGGCACCTAATGGTCAAAGTTTGGTTATTAATCTAATTGGATAAGATAAATGTTGGGAATCTTCATCAACAGTTGCTGAGTTCCGAGATTTTCTTTCTTCTGAATTGAATTGGGACGAATCTTTACTCCCTTAATATTTTTACATCATGCCAAGAACAATTTGATCATCTCATTAGATATGATATGCACTTTTGAAAAATATCTGATTAGTCTTAATTGATACTTTGTGAACTAGCTTATCTTTTTAATGTGCTTGTAGGCTAATCAAAATATTGAAAACAAAAGATTCCTAGAGAGTGGATGTAGATTTATGAAACTTTGAAATAGAATCTTCATCTAAGAACTTTAATGATATGAGAATGGCACCTCACTGGTGCAACTTTCAAATGATTGAAGAATAAGAACCCAGCTGAATGATAAACAATTTTTGTTTGGACATATTGCAAATGGTTCAGTTTTCTTTCTTGGATTCACATTCTTACAGAAAAGAACATGTTCTGCTCATGACTGAGAGCCTTCCAAAAGCTTCCCAACTTTTTTTCATGCAAAGGAGATGCATTTAGGATTTGTATATCCAAACAGGACATTTTTTATTTGTCCCACAAGTGCAACTTGCTATCCTTAATTGTTTTTTTTGTATTGATTCTCATATCTATTGATTCCATAGCCATAAATATTTTACTGTTTTCTCTGTGAAATTAACCCTTTTATCAAGAATATTTCTTTGCATAATTCTCTTATTAATAATGAGAAATTTGACCAGTAAGAGAGCATTGATTTAGAAGGGAATATTTTCCAAGAACAACATTGCTTACGCAAACATGGTCTTGCAAGCTTATTTCCGTTTTGATGGATACCTACCATTTAAATGGTCCTTACAAGCAGCATAAACATTATTAGTAATATGTTTTGCAAATCTATTTGTACTACCGGACTACCAAGTAGTTGTCACTCTACCGACATCTCTTCGAGATCTCAACACGTCTTATAAAATTTGTTTAGAATCTTAAAACATCATTAACCAGTAATATGTCAAATTATCTAAAAAGCATTAAGATGCAATTGGGTCCCTTCTGGGTTCAACATACAAATCCATACCATTAAAGTTCTAAGAAAAAGTATAAATAGGAAGACACCCAAGAGACAAAAGTAATGATCAATATAAACTAACATTTGCAAATTGTACTCAGACTAAATTGAGCGTCAAAGTATCTTTGTAGGTACCTCACCACTTGTTGCGACCAAATAATCGAACAATTGAAGAGCCGAGAAGTCGAAGGACTAAGGATCTGAAAAAACATAGATAAAAAAAAGAGAAAAATTGCAGAAAAATATGGCCTTTTAAGAACACTACTTAACAAAATTTTATGTTATTTTTGGTTTGTTATTGATAATTGCTTTGATCCATTCCTCTACATCGATTTCTGAAATAATTGTGTTGCCTACTACATGTCATGTGTTCTCTTTTCATATTTATAAAAATATCCAGAATTTTGTTACCAAGTACTTGTCATGTTTGAGAGTTTTTTTGTACACATTTAAGAGTCGTGTCGTGTTTCATGTCTATTTTTAAGTAATTACTATTGAGACTTAAGTTGCCTTATATTTTAATTAAATCAATATATGGATTAGGAAATGTCCAACTTCGTTCCCTTGAGATATTTAATAGGATAACTTCTTAGTCTCATATAACATGTTAAAAATATGATTAAAAGTGATTATTAACTTCATCAATATGTCTTATGATGAGAGGATTCACGGTCCAATTTCCTCTCTTTGATATATTTTCAAGACTAGACAATCCCTCAAACAAATCATTTATGACTACGAGATTTAGATAATATACTCGGGATTCTATAATTGTATAGGTGGTGTGATATTTTTTGGCAAATGAATCAAATTATTACAATAAATGGACAAATGTCTAAGAATAGTATCTACATATACTTGTGATATAATATTTAATTAGAAAAAATAAATTATAAAGATAATATTTTAAAGGACAAAAAACAAAACAAAAATTAGAATAAGAGTACAAATAATAATGAAAAGGACTTAAAATAAGAATAGTAACAAAGATAGAGATGTAATTGTATAAAAAAGATTTTAGAAATGATTTTGTTAACTTTTCCAATGCAATTCACTCTTTCTCAATTTAACAATTTCGAATATGCAGTTTCATTTCTTGACGAGAAAAATACCTACTTCATATTTTCTTGTGTTAGTCTATATTAGTGAAACCTTGATCGCATTGATTAAGAACTCGACGTAGTTTGGGTTTATGAAACCAACCAATATAAAAAAATATCTTCTGTAAATATCTCTATCTCTTTTCATTTTTATATTACATGTTATTAACATGAATCAAATATAAGGAGAGAAGTTTTGAGAAAAATAATATTTGAAAAACGTTTTTGACAGTGCATCAGTAAAGCTTGAAGTTGTGTCTAATGACTTCATCAGGCTCTTTAGAAAATTGTTTGAAAATGTATATGTCAAGTATAAACTTTGCCTATTCACATTGATATGATAAAACTTTACGAAAACTTTTCAAAATTATTTAAAACACAATTCAACCCCTTCTTTTTGACCTGTTTTCCACATCACACTATCAAGAAAATATTTGCCACCACTATCACTCAAGACCTCTATAAATAAAAGATACCTTCTTTCTACTAATGAACTAAGAATGTTATAGTGATAAAAAATCTCAAGTAAAAAAGCTTGCAATCTAGACCGTTGATATAACACATTGTAGTGTTCTTTAACAACCTAAAAGAGTGAACTTAAACTTATATTTATCTCTGTTAACTTTCTTTTATTTAGCAACCTTGTGATCTTTTGATCAATTCTCTTGTAATAAAATATTTTAATCAAAATGGGTTGTTGTTCCAAAAAAATACTTAATGTCTTAACGAGAAATAAGTGTTAAACAATACTCGGTTGTTTAGCTAAGAGTGTTGAGATCTAAAGAGTACTAAGTTTGAATCTTAATTTTCATAGTTGAACTTGATCTTGTTGATCAATAAGGGGACATAATCTCAATTATAGACAAATCGATATAAAAATCTAAATAAAAAATATTTATTTGTTTTTAGCTCTTTCAAATTATATCTAATCAAATTGCTACCTAATGAATGTTTTTAGCTCTTTGTAATATAAAGAATGAGTTTCTTTTCAAACAAGATTTACAAAAATATCTTGATAAAAACTTTGTTTGACTGTTATATCATATATTGTTTTTGCAAATATTTTTAATATACAATTCAACCTTGTGTCTTTAACTATTTTTCACATTTTGTTTGGTGGATGGTCATGATCGAAAGAATATATTTTGAGAATACTAAGATATTGTATAGTTAAGTTTGACGTACATTAATGTTTATGTTTTTAGTACTTGTATATTTTTGATGTATTAATGTTTATGTTTTTAGTATTTGTACATTTTGATGTATATTGTATATATGTAAGTTGCATTAATATGCATGAGATCCCTAGTGAATTTATTACTTTATGTTTTATGCATTATGTTATTAACTAAATGTTTATTACTAACTTATTTATTTATAAGAGGGGAAAGAAGCACTACGTTATTATCTATTTTTAAAAATGAAACTAAAAGAAAATAGCTGGAAGTAAACATAAATATACTGATTTATTTTAACTTAATTAAGTTTATTTTTAATGATATATAGAATTACTTTTTTTAATAGTTTGTTTTTTAATTGTTTCTTTATTTTTAGAAACAGTTTCTATAATATTTAATTGTTTACATTAGTTAATTACATTGATTTTGTTGGTGTTATTATAATTATGTTTATCTGTTACTTTACTTCAATGTCCACATAATGAGATAGCACTTTATATGATTCTTATAAACCTATCCCTTTTTTATTTTAGTCAACCTTAATGATTTCTTTTTGTTAGTTCTTTATTGTTTAGTCACTTATACATTTAATAACAATTATGTAATAATAAGACTAACGCCAAAAAAGTTACAATATTACTAAATTATTTTTAAAAATAATAGAGATATTACAAAGACTACAACTAAAAATAATTTAATATTCTGTAGAAAATAAAATTATACAAAAATAACTCAAAGTAATTCCTAAGTCTCCTTCATTAGGCGTTTGCAAATCAACAAATCATTCATATATAATAAAAATTGATATGATTAAGATATGTCATAGCCGAAGTTATCAATTTAACGGGATTATAAATTTTAAAATCGTAACGACTTTGTTTTAAAAACTATTTAATAATAATAAAAATTAATTTAAAAAATATTTTTTTTTTAACTTTAAAATAAAATCTAATTTAATTATTATTGTAACTAATTATTTTTTACTTTTAAAATTAATTTATATTTTATGATTTTTTTTAGTGAATGTCTATATTCACTCTATTCTACAATGTATGATGTTCTCAGTTTCAATGCAATATTATATATATATATATATATATATATATATATATATATATATATTATTCAACCCAACCACCACAATTAAAAATAATATATTTATTGTTATTTTGGTAAAATTATACTACATGTCAAAAGTATTTATATTTATATTGTATCCATGTGACTTTTTTATGTTATTGTCTTTTTTTTTTATGTTATTTTATGTAATATTTTTTTTAAGTGTAAGACAACAAAATTTAATTATTCAATACTATATTTATTTGGAGGGATATCAAGAATATCTTAGAGGTTTATTTTGTCCAGTTATCATGATGCATGTGAATTTTTATATAAAGAGTGAAGTATCCTCAAATATGCCAATTAAATAATTTATTTATTGTAAAAAAAAAACTAATTACAATAATCGATAATCATAACGACTGGTAATGAAACCAAAAAATCTCGAAAAGAATAAAAAAATAATAATGTAAAGTTTTATAACTTGAACTTAGATGTGAATCTTGAAGGTACATTGTGAAAAGCATATGTGTATCATGTTATGAATAGTATTAGGGTGCTTATGACTTATTTGAACCCAAAATCAGAAAAATGATAAGAACTAATTGGTATAAAAAAAGAATGGGAGACCTAAAAAAAACCTAAAAATCTGATAATATCTCTTTAAATCTTCTATATATCTGTTGGAGAAGGTGGGGTCATTTCTCTCTTAATTTCTTGGTTATAGCAAATGCAGCTCCTGCCAAAGCCACAACTATGCCTGAAATTATAATGGCTGATTTGATTGTTTGCAATGAATCCTTCCTTTCTCTTTCATTTTTCTCTTGTTTGGCCTCCTCTTGTTCCTTCAACCAATCAATCAAGTATATACATAACACTAATCAATAATACATGATACAATTAAAAATAATGAAAGAAGAAAAAAATAATATTCCAAAAGGTTAGTCTAATCTATTTTGATCTTATCGATTATTGATTTGTTATAAACAGGGTGAATTCACTAACTTATTAAAATTATATGGACTAAAATTAGTAATTCGCGTCGTTATAGGATGGATTGACGAACTAATTTATCATTTTCTAGATTTTTTTTTTTTTAAATTTTGTTTGTTTGTTTTGAATCTATTTGTCATATCACTTTTTGAACAATAAGAATGTAAGCAAGAACAATGAAATTGAAATAAAACTTTTATATTATAATAAAAGAAGGTTTAGTACCTAACAAAATAAATTAAATATCAACAATACTTTAATTAATCAAATTATGTATATAGAAATCAATGTAAATATAGTTATATATAAAGCATTAACCACCATCAATTTTAATTTTAAAAAAATATGAAATTTCTTTTTAAAAATGTCAAAAATAAAAAAGGATGGACTGACCGACTAGCCCACCCTGCCTTTGACCTTTTATGTTGATAGATTAGACGGACTGAACCAATACGAATTGACGAGTTCAAAAAATTGATCTATCCTATCTAAATGATGGTGGACTATAGTGGATTGGCGGAGTCGGCTGACCCACTTGGCCATCGATGCATGTTGATCATATATACATATGATCCCTTGTATATGAAAATGAAACATACCTTCTTTTCCCGGAAGGCTTCCACCTCAGAAGATGTAGGATCAACCTGAACTTGTGTGTTTGTCCAAGGATGAAGTTCTCCAACAACATCTGCTGGTGGGAATGTAAGGTCTGAATTTTGAGGTGGGCTTGCCATTTTCTTTTGGCTAGCTTTCAAGCAATGCTTGTTATGGAATAATTGAAAGTATGGAAAGAGAAGAGAAAGAAATAACTCCCAACATTACTAAGGATTCATAGAAAAAAAATGCCAAAAACAGTTGTTCATTATAGATTCACACGTGTGAGTATGCAAATTCTTAGGTTGTTATAGCTTTGTGGGTCTCAACGATGCCTTTTTATTCTCAAACTTGCCGATATAATTGTTCAGACTTAACTAAATTTTCGATAATAAGAAAATAACTATATTTTTTTCCTTATGAAATCAAAAAAGAAAAATCAACAAAAAAAAAAAGAAAGACACATTATAACAATAATAATTAAAAAAAATATCCACTTTGTTCACCTTCTTTCTTGTAGCATGTTTTAAGCATTTATAATGGCCACTAATATTAGTTTTTAAATGCTTATAACTACCTGACCTTTTACTATTGCCATTTGCCACTAAAAGTTTAAAAGATGATTACTAATTTTTATATTTTTAATTGTCTTATCTCTAATAAATATAAACCTTCTATGTTGAGGATTTTCCTTAATTTGTATACACTTTGATGGTCTTATCATTATTACTTAGATTTTTAATAAATGTTAGGTGGGCTAATATGATATTATAATAGCAAGTTATTAGTTTAACTTAATTCCACAAAATTAACTTATAAATTAAGAGTCATATTCCATTATTTTAAGTTGATGTGAATTTTAAATTTTTTAATTAAATAAATTAAAAATTTCCCTTACTTTTAACTGATCCTATTTTCTATATTATTCTTACATATACATTTTTTAGTGACTATTATTTATAAGTCATTATTTTTATTAAATAATAAACTAGAGCCAATTAGTTTTTCCTCATTCAAAATTGTCATTGATAGTTATTTTTGTGCATATTTTTGTGTGGCTATTATTTATTAGTCTTTAGTATTTTTATTAGATAATAAAATGGAGGCAATTGGATTATTGTCATTAAATAATTATCGATAATATTATATTTTGGTATAATAATATTATGTCGTTTTTTTATGTTAATATATATATATATATATATATATTATATTTTGGTATAATAATATTATGTCGTTTTTTTATGTTAATATATATATATATGTATATGTATAAAAGTATCAATGTGACGAAACACAAAATTAAGCATGCAATTTCGATGAGTTTAATAGATATTTTATATTTTTATTTTTCATTTATTGTCTATTGTCTAAGTGGAGTTATATATATCTCATGTCAATTCTTTTATTAGGAACACGTGTGTCAATTTTTACAATATCTCACAATTATAATTTTTGTGATTCTAAAAACAATTTTATTTTGGGTGTTTAGTAATGGTAGCACTATAATAAATATCACTTTAGGCAACACCAATAAAATTGTGGTCTAAAGTGTAAAAATTGTTGTCTAAACTTTAGACAATGGTTTGACCACAATTTTCCAATCGTGGAGTATTATGTCGTGGCATAGTTCAAAGACAACGATCTTTGTCCTGTGGTCATGTATGTCAAAATAGTTGTCTTAGACTAGTACAATAGGCAACACTATAGTATCTTCCATCATATCCAATAGGTATGTTTGTTGATGAATCACTTTCCCTAAATCTTTTTTGTACATTGTTAAGTGTGCTCAACTCAAGGAGTTAATCTTAATCTTATGTAATGATTTACCAAAAAATTGATGCATCTTGTTGGTATAATTAATACAAATTTATTCTTTTATCTTATCCTTAATTGTATAGTCTCACAAATATACAACCTCTGGATCCCTATCATTATGGTGTGTTTGGGTTATTACAAGTCCACCAACTTTTTCCTGGTTCATCCCTAAACCACATCTAATTGGAAAAGAGGACCAACTCTAATACCATTTGTAACATTTCTCATATCAGATGTCCCAATGGCTCAACTCCATGACCCTTCACACAACCTTCTTCTTGGTTAAAACTTTCACTAGTCAAAACCCTATCTGGGTAGCCCTTTTTGAGATGGAAATCCACTTTAAGGATTAATGAATGATCCCAAGAACCAACAAAAGACTTTTCAACATGTTTTATTCTTATTCACATATTTTCTAGGAAATTTGTGTCCTTAATTGTGGAGTTTTTATGTGATGAGTTATCCAAAAGTAATGTATCTTATTGTTATAGGTAATTCAAATTTATGAATGTGTTCCTTTTAACTCATCTTCAATTGTACCGTCTCACACTTTTATAACTTTTGGAACCCTATCATTTTGATGTTTTTTTTATTGGGCTATTATAACATGCGTAACAAGAATGTATAACAATATGCACTGCTATGGTTTTTCAGTCTCATAATTCCCTATAGATTGTATTGTCTTTAGAAAATTTGGTTTTTTTCATATCCCCCCTTTGGTCATTGGGGAGGTGCTTTAGTTGTTTCAACTATAACTTCAAATGTCCTTCCATAAGTTAGGGAACCTTATACCTTTCATTTTGCAGTTTCAAAATTTCTTTGAAGCATATCAATGCTCACCGAATTTCTAATGATAAACCTCAGTTTGCTAACATCCTTGCCTGTAACATCTTTCTCTACCTATCTCAAAAACTATTTCATCTCTTCTTGTTTATTCATTGAAAACCTATTTATGCCACCTTACTATGAACTCTTTCCACATAAATCAACACCTCGCATGTTATCTGTCTCAACTTCGTAACATGTTTTTTCGACACAACAATACATCTAATAGGATATTTAGGTTATACCTTAACATGCCTTAGAGCTTGCATGTACCATCTAACAATTATTAAGTTTCTAATTACATCTACACTATGCTTCATTATGTAAAACATTCTTACCATCTCCGTATTGTATTCACACCCCTACATACTCTACCCCCTCAGCTCTCCCCCATGAATGACATTGCAGGTTGTACATAGCTTTCTTCTATCTTACGCCCCTCTATAATGTCATTTATGTCTTCATAGCCACTTTCAAGTCTATTTTTGCATGAATTTTATACACACTTTTGTGCATAAATATCAATTAAAGTATGTAAAATTGGTCTTTGGATACTTATTTGTTATCAAGTCTCACATTTTGAGCTATGTTATTCTAAAAATCTCCTCTACATTTGTCCTCTCATGTGTGATGATTTTTTTTCCTTTGGTTCCAAATGTTCCATATAATTGCAATCTATATTATTCTCCAAATCTTATTTTCCTTTGGTTTTAGCTACCAATTTAGAAATCTTGTTAGATTCTAAAGTTGGTAAATAAAACATTGGTAACTAATTATATACCAATTTAGAAACTAGTTTATAAATTTTATTAATAAGAGAAACTATTTTAAAAACAAATAATTTTGTTAGTCTTTAAAATAGTATCTAATTTAGTCAAAAAAAATTTAGTGTATGTTGGATTTTTTATCTTTAAGAACCTAGAAAATAAATAAATAGTATTTTATAGTTTTAATTTTTGTTTACTTTTTTACGAATATTTTGATATAACTTTCACTTAATTATACTTTATATGTAAATTTATTCTATAATGCACTCAAATAAACTAGATCAAAACTTAGACTATAAATATTATATGTTGAGTCCCAAAAACATAACTCCCAAGTTATGAGTTCTATTTCATGATATTTGTTGTGGGAATTTGACATTATATAAGAAAATATAGTTAACCATAAATATATAGTCTTACATACAAATTGACGGGTCTTAGCGTGATGGGGTGGTGGAGATCTCACATAAACTAGAGATAAACATATTTCATATATAAATAAGTGCAAATCTTTATAAGACGGTTTTGTAAGATTAAATTAAAGTTTTCTACTCTTATAGTTTAACTTTTAACTCATTAATTCTTTATATATATATATATATATTACGTTTTGTCATGTGTGATATAATAAAGGTAGATTCTCAATGTGGAATGTATGGTGGGTGCAACAGGAGATATATGTTGTGTTTGTGGTGACCACAGCACTCATATCAGCACAATTTTTTCTTTTCTTCTGTCCTTCTGGTTATATAGGTAGTCCTTCATGCAACTATGGCCGCAAATATTATCCATCACATTTTTTATCTTCTTTATTAAGGGGAATATGAAGATATAAAGGAAACAAAAAAATTCTCCACCACTATACAAAGTTACCATTGGGTGTTGTTTTCATCATGGGTTAGTAAGACTGCCATTTCCATTTCTTTGATTCTCTGAATTTTTGGAAGGGATGGATCATCATCATCTCATTTATAAGTCGCTAAAATTTATAAGAAATAGACTTTTTTTTACATAAAAAATATATTTTATTTTTGTTTTCAATGTTAATAGGTAATATGTAAATATTTTTAAAGACTTTTTTGTGCTTTTAGACCAATATGAAAATATTGTTCTTTATCTAACGGTTGTTTTTTATTACTAAAATAAATTATTATTTATCAGGTATAGTAGAGGCTGAGAATAGTGACTTTAACTATCGACTATTGTTATTAATAATTTTTTTCTATTTGTTTTATCAAAATTTTATTTTTTATCTCTTGTTTTAATTTAGTTAAAAAGTTTTTTAATTTTTTTTAAAATATTATAAGTTGTATTATATAAATATAAATGTTATAAAAAATTAAAACAGACTATTATGTGGAATAAAAAATTAATCTGGAGATTTTTATTTACTCTTGATTATATTTACTATGAATTACAAATGATGATATATTTATAAAATTTGGCAAAGATATTTATCTAAAACTGTTAAAATAGATAATTTGTCATTTTTATGTTTATGGGTCAACCTAAACAAGTCTATATTCTCACTCTCTTTTTTAATTGTGTTCGTTGTTGTTGGGTTGTGTTAGGACGTTTGAGTGAGCCAAGTTCTTAATGGACCAAATTGGATTTTAATCTGGACTCTTTCTTCATGCACCTCCATATGTTCTTTTACCACCCCATACAAAATATGAAAATATCTTTTTATCCTTCTTGTGTCACCTCCATATTCTGGATTACATAATCTGAAAGTTAATATCAGATTTGGAAATAACTTATGGATTATGTAATCCGAAATATATTTTAAAAAAATGGTATTTAAGATTATATAATTTGGAAGTCTGGATTTGAGAGTAGCTTTCGGATTATGTAATTTGGACACGCATTTGAAAAAAGACTTCTGAATTACATAATCCGAAAGCTAATATCATATTAGAAAAAACTTCTGAATTATATAATCGGAAAACTAATCATGCATATGAAAAAAGACTTACAGATTAAATAATCTAAAAACTAATTACAAATTTGAAAAAAATTATCAAATTACGCAATCCAAAATATTACAAAGCAATATTTTTGAAATACCAAAAAATTTATGGACATGAAAGAAGAACAGTCTTTAATCCATATTAAAACTTATATATTTTTTTAATTCAATCCGACTCAAATAGGTGATGGATCAAGTTGAATCACCGGTTTTGGACCATTTGGACAAACATGAATATAAATATAAACAAGTTATTCCTTTTTATAAACCACAAAATATGTTATTTATTTTTTAATTAATTAGAATAAGTAAAATATTTTTTTTAAACCATCTTGTCTGTTATAAAAATAATTATGATGGAATCTCAAAGTTAACGTGGTATTATAATCAATTATTAAGGAATTTAATTATATTTTAACTTACCGTCAATTTCTATAATTATTGTAACATAACTTATAATTTTTGTTCATATAATTTTTATTGTTGTTTTAATCACTATTTTTTTCATGTTCAATACTCATTGCTAATGTTTTCCACACAAATCTTGTTCAAGCTCTTTCTTTGAAATTTTTTAGCCTTCTTTATTTATCCCTTGAGTTATAGTCCTCAAAGAAGATGAAGAAACGATTCCTAAAATTGTAAAACTGAACAAATGATTTTTATCTACCAGTTTATAAGTTTATACCACATTTAGACTATATATATGCTTTAAAATATGAAATAAACACGCTCTGAGCTCTAATTTGGTCTATCAGCCCAAAATAAGGATAATTGAATTTGCATGGGCTTTACAAAAATGCAACAAATCTGACCTAATTTCTTAAAATCGTAGAAATAGCATAAAACTCTAACATAAGCAAACCATATATCTATTTTGAAGCTTAAAAAATATAGAATTGAATGCAATGAATCAGCGAAAAATAATATCTACATAAAAGTTATGGTCAAAATAATGAGCAAAGGTCAGATGAGCTGAAAGTACAAACTAAAGAAAATATGTATTGAACCCATTTTATTACTAGTAAAAGTAAATGAGTTAAAAATTGAAAATAAAGCATACAGTAAGTGCTTTTAGTGTATAATAAAGCTATAAATGTGTACACAAAATATGTGTCATCATGACTCTAAAAGGGGGTTGAATAGAGACTGAACCCTTCCAAGAGAGAACTAGGTTTGACCATTTAGTGAACAAGCAAAACAAACAACACAACAAATTTTATAATGGTTCACATAAACTCACGGGCTAAGTCCAATTTTCTTATAAGCAGACAACTTAGAAGGTTCCACTAAACAAACAAATGATTACAAAATGAGTATACCAACCACTCCTTATTACAATGAGCATACAAACCACTTATGGTTCTTACGAGTACACCAATACCTCATTATTATAACGAATACACAAATTACTTTTGGTTATCACAAGTACAAAAACTACTCTTGGTTATACTGTCTTAACCTTCCCTAAAATTAAGACCTCTCAAAAGAAAATAACATTATAAAATCACTATAAGATTGAAAACAATGTAGAATGTAGTTGTGTGTTCTTTATTGTCATCTTTTATCCCTTATATAGACTTAGAAGATGATCATTGTATGTTAAATTGAATATTGACCCCAAATGTAGAAACCAAAAATGTAATTATACCTTGAAATAATTGATCACTAGTTACTTATTCCTCTGTTGTTACTACACCAAGCTCCATAATCCAACATATTCATACTCCACCATCATCGAATTCACAAAAAGTGACTATATTGGAGACTGGAAATTGGGAATGCCACCCAATCATATCCTACATATCATCATCCATCCCAACAAAAAAACACTTCCTAAATTTCTCTTAAAGGAATAAATGGTTTACGATGAAGGACATTAGTAACTTTTCAACTAGTAATGCACACTACTTCACTCCCGATAATCATTTTCAGATGACTTAGTGTAACACCATTTGGGAACCTACAAAATGTATACATCCCACCTTCATATTCAACATAGACCAAAAAAAAAAAAGAATCGTGAACATTCAATTCTTTAAAGTGAACCATTTTCACTAGTGTGAGTTCCAAATGCTACATTATTTTTATGATCTAAGTGCACTAATTTATACTTCAATCATAGAGGGTGGGATGAGATGTTACGCTGACATGCAATGGATGGTTGGGGTGACTTATAACACGTGTCATCACATACATGCATGCTACCAAGAAGGCATGACTTGTTAATGATAATGTGAGCACATGCTGACTTGGAGTGACCTTTGATGAGAGGTTACCTTGCCATGCAATAGATAGTTGAGGTGGCTCATAACACGTGTCATCACATACACATGTACATTACCATGAGGCCTGAACTTGCCAATGTCAGTGGGAACGCATACTAACCTCGAGTGATGGTGGGATGGGATGTTACCTTGCCATGCAAGGGGTGGTTGGGGTGACTTAGAACACATGTCATCACATAAACATGCACGCTGCCACAAGGCCAAAACTTGTCAATGTAGTGGGAACATGTATTGAACTTTAGTGACTATGGGATGGGATGTTACTCTGCTATGCAATTGGTGGTTGGGGTGGCTCAGAACACGTGTCATCACATACACATGCACACTACTATGCTTTTAAGACTTATCAATGCCATTGGGAATGCGTGAGGAGCATAAGTGACCTTGGATGAGATGTTACAATACCATCACTAAATGTGTGGGGTGATTTAGGACATGTGTCATCACATACACATACAAAAAGACATGTGTCTAAGACTTGTCAACATCATTGGGAATGCGTGATAAGAAGAAGTGGCCTTGGATGGGATGTTACACTAATATGCATTGGGTGGTTGGGGTGGCCAAAGACATATTTCATCACATACAAAAGCACGCTGCCACACATTGACTTGTCAACGTCATTAGGAATGCGTGCTAAGTAAAAGCGACCTTTAAGGGAATTTCCACTTTATAAATGAAACCATATATCAACTTAATGCCAGAAAGCAATACTAATTCCTCCCTAGAAAACCAAATAAATTTCATTCTCTCCATACTGTCATTTAATTTCCAATTCATCTTCAAATGGAGCACTTCGACATCACAAACACTGAGAATTATTTCAATTCTTATCTCGCTGCTCAGTTTGCAAATGGACAAATTATAAAATGCGACGAAGGTATCCAATTCTAGTGTCAATCTCCTAAATTATTTTGGATCCCCTATGACTACATCTTCAGTCTCCTCAAGGAAAAGTTTTGTGTTGCCTTGGACCTGCCAAACACCACTCCATTAAAGAACTTGTATTATCACCAACCGACACTCAACGATCAGGGACAACTTACGTATCATGCTATTGAGATATCAACAAATGTCCATGTGTATTAAATGATAACTTTTAAGTCTCATTTCTCTATTAATACAATCATTGAAATATATGTCATGTTTACAAGATCAACAAAACAAATTATGACACTTTTAAGCCAACTGACTCTAACCTCTTCCACAAAGCACAACCTCATCACTTCCATGCAAGAAATACTTTACTTTATAGGACTTGTTGAAAGAGTCACCATAATGGAAAATTCAAATGGTTACAGTCTTACGTACATATGTAACAACCCAAGAACAATGACAATCCAACACAATTGGTCTTTTCGTCAACTGTTAAGAACATAGCTCAAGTACTACAATCCAGAGACCGCAAAGAAATCATTGAAACCATCGTCCACTTAGACTGGTTAATAAAAAATTGTGCATGATTTTATAGAAATCAAATCTAACATTAATGTTGCACAAATGATCTTGTTGGAAAAAAACTCAACTACTACATCCAAGCTCCAGTGTGAACAATCACGGAACAACATTGAACTCTTTATCAAAACCAAAGATTTATGTTGGAGAATCTCTCATGAATTTATTTTGTGACTTAGAAGACAATATCTATATCTATCATTACAACATTAAAGATCTATATTTAACTAAATATTTATACGTTTAATTTTATTTATATTTTCTCCATCCAATTACATGTATTTTCTTTACAACTATTTATGAAAAATTTCAATTCCTCTTTAACCATGCTATTATCTACTTCTAAATATTTTCTTATTCACTCTACTATTTTCTATTCCTAATTTACTTCTTTCCAAATTTTATTACATAAAACTATTAATAATATTTATAAAGTAAATTCTATAATAATAAATAGTCCAACCCAATTTTCAAGTTACTTATTTCACAAATGTCAAATTTATTTACATTCATAAACATCAATACTATAAACATAAATTATAAAAACAATACATTGATAGAACTTCAAAAATTTATTACTGTACAATTTTATTTCCTTTCCATCATTATTTCAAAAATTATTTTTCAATTCATCAATATTTTATTTATCGTATTCATTATACACACTTTCCATTATTTTTTACTATTCTTTCTTCCTCCTCCTCCTCCTCCTCAACATAATTTATTTTGTACTACCGGGTGGTCGAAAGGCCAACCAGACAACAAAGGCGACTAGATGACAAGATGCAAAACTAAACACGTAATTAGGTATAAACAAGCCAACTTAAGTGATAAGCACGGTTAAGGCATAATTGGGCCTTCGTTTGGACCCTAAGGCAGGCCCATAGCAGCCATAACCCATCTAGAGCAGTATAAATAGCATAAGAGACACAACACCCAAAGTAACTATTCACTCCCCACTCTTCTGGTACTTAGCTCTCGGTCTGACTTGATCGTCGGAGTGTCTTCGCAGGTACTCCCCCCATCGTGTCCAAACCAAAGGAGATTTAGCTGAAAGAAGACTAACTGAAAGGCCGGAAAGACAATAAGACCATCACAAGAGGAAGTGTTCTCCAGGGTTTAGATATTGTAGGAACATATTTATTTACACATTTTAATTTGCTTAAAATATGTGTACCAGTAAAAATAATTATCGTTCAAATATTTATTTCTCACAATTAATATATTACATAGACTTATTTTATAAAATTAATATAATTTTTATAAACCAATACTTTTAGTTATACCACACACTTTCCATTACTTTCTTCTTCTTCTTCTTTTATTTTTTTTTACAAATTTTACTATTTTAAAATATATCTATTCATAAATATTTATTTATTTTATTTTTACTTATATAATAATTATATTCTAAAAATTTACTAAACATAATTAATATTCTTTTTAAAAATTAAAATTTTCTCCAAATTTTTCTTTTCAATTCATCATTTTTTTTTTATATTTTCCCCAAATTTTACCTCCATTTCTTTATTTTTAAAAGAAAAAAAAACAATAAAATTTCTACATCAGAATTAGGTTCCCAAAAAGCAATTTCCTATTCCTATTGATTTTTAGGTACAGATGCTACCAATCAGAGGTTAGAATTCGACTATTGGGAGACTGAATTCTGACCTATGTTCGAAGCCACTTAGTTACTGAACCATTTCAAATTTGAAGATGTATTCGATTTCAGTGTAAAATGACGAAAATGGTATAAATAAAATTGAAGCATGGATAAAACTAAATTCTGCCTCACCTTTTTTTAAAATACGCTTTCTGATTTTTTGTGTTTTAGAATTGTTTTTTTCAAAATAGATTTTTTTTTTAAAAATTTTATTCCAAATTTTTATTTGTAGACAATAATTTTTTTCTAATCCACTTTTTCAAAATGTATTATTTCCAGAATAAAAGATATTTTTTGAAAATTTAAAAATGCAGGTTCAAAAAGTTTGGATTGGAAGAATTTGCCATGTTCGAAAATGTATTTTGCTAGAGTGTGCTATTGGAGAAATAAAAAAACCCATCTATACTATCCCAGTAAAAAATAATTATAAAATATGCACTCTAAAATTATTTTTTGGATTACTAAATTAAATAATATAAAATATAATAGCTAATTTTTAAATTAATTGATTTATAATATTATACTCGACTAAACAATTCAGAAATATTATGAATTAACTCATCTAAATAAAAAGAGGAAAAATTTAAAGTTTTTTCATAATCCATAGAGGTGAATAAAAAAAAGTAATGGAGCTGCAGTAAGTAAAAATGAAGCGGCAGTTTCTTCCTGTATTCCTACATTTTTCTTCCTGCACCCCACAATATCATGCAAAGATCATATTGTCCCTATTATTTTTTAAAACTCCAAAATGCACTTAAACTGTACTTATTGTTTTACATTCCAGATTATGAAATCTGAAATTTTTTGAGATTGACACTTTTGGTAAATTTTTGAATCTACCAATCCGTAATTTAAAATATACATTCCATATTCAGAAATCCATCATTCAAAAAACAAATTCCGGATTCACCAATCCGTAATAAAAATATGCATTCCAGATTCAAAAATCCATAATTCAAAAAAATGCATTTCAGATTCACCAATCTGTAACAGAATTAGGCTTCTGGATTCAACAATCTGGAAATCAACAATTTATGGAAAATTTGCTTCCAGAACACCCCTCATTTGGAAAACATAATTTAATCAATTCCAAATTCATAAATCCGTAATACATTACCGGATTCCAATATCCAGTAACCCCAAACTCTCCATAACCACCATGCTCCTAAAAAAAACTTAATTCTTATTTCTACAACCCAAGCAACACTTCGGCAATATAGCGTACTCCTCCACCTCGCCTCGAACAACTACAAAAATCCTCCACCAGTGGTTGATATTCAATGATGAAGATGAAAAATGACAAAAGAAGTCCAGCATGGTGTTCCTTTTCAAATTATAGGTCAAGGTTAATTTTGGGATATTTAAAATTTTGGAGGTGCAGGAAGAAAAACGTGGGGTGCAGGAAGAAGAAGCCGAATGAAGCAATAGAGAGCCCAAACAGAGGAGGCCCAACAAAAGGCCAGTAAACATCATATGCATTCTCCGTCAGCGTTGGTGGCAAGTTGAGTGAAAAGGATTGATTCTTTTTTCACTCTGTTTTACCTTCTCGGAGTGGAAAAATGGATCGGAGCTCTTACCGGTCGGGAATGCGAAAATCCAATTCTAAACCCGACATATACTCAACCTTCGTTGTTCACGACGACGAAGACGAAGACGACGACGGCGTAGACACCAACCGCCGGCATAAATCCGGTGGTGCGCAGCCACGTGACGATCCTTATGCGACCATGGTGTACAAAGACAACGGCCGCGACGACGATGACGACGACGACGAATACTCCTCTCTCCCTCCGCTACTGAAGCGCCTCCCCAAGGACTTCGGCGGCGGAGCGCCGCTAGACTACGATGACGATGACGACGATGCTGGCGATTTCGGCACCATGATCATAAAGAGTGACAATAGGCGGCCTCGCGATCGGCCTTCTTCCAGCTTGGCTTCGCCGACGTGGAAGTCTCGGAGCTCGTCTCAGGCGAGTCCTCTGAACAGATTCGGCGAAGAGGACGACGACGGCGATGAGGAAGACGGCGGCGGATTCTCAACGTTCGTCGTTCGTTCGACGGTGAAGTCTAGCGAGAGAGAGTCAGTAAGCGGAACAGTTGTGCGACGGTCCTCCGGCGGTAGCGGCGGCGTCGGTTCGACGATGGAGAGAGCAGTGGCGAGCATGCAAGGGATGGGAGATTTTGGATTCGGAAAGCAGAGGAAGGGAAGTGGATCTTCGCAGAACGATGAGGGAAGGCATCAATCGATAACGACGAAGGTTTCGACGAGTTCGATTCCTGACAGTATTACCAGAGAGGACCCTACTATTAAATACGAATTGCTCAATGAACTTGGTAGAGCCATTCGAGTTTATTCCCTTAATTTTCATTTATGTCTTACTTTGCTGAGTTCATTCCTTTAATTTTTTCCATTTATGTTATACTGTTCTGATTGACTGCGCATTGTGAATTGTTGTGGTGTTTATGTTGGGGATGATGGAATGCAGGGAAGGGGTCCTATGGAGCTGTTTACAAGGCAAGGGATTTGAAAACCTCGGAGATGGTTGCTATCAAAGTGATATCGCTATCCGAAGGGGTGAGTTTAGGTTGCTTTATGTCTAGATACTTGTGTTATGGTGTTTTTATTAGTTAGACTAAGTTTGAACTATTTGGATGGTTATTAAGGAGGAGGGCTATGAGGAAATCCGTGGTGAGATTGAAATGTTACAACAATGTAATCATCCTAATGTTGTCCGTTATCTTGGAAGCTATCAAGGAGAAGAGTATCTTTGGGTAAGAATTCATTTTATAACCTTAGCTTGTTATTCATATAGCACTGCCTTTGTGAAAATCTTTGTATATTTAGAGTATTCTTGTGACTTTGGTTTAATGGTGACGTTTTTTTTTGGGCTTCTTTGGGGTTATGGTGGTGATTGGCTAATTTTTACTCTAGACAAATGCCTTTGACAAAAATGAAGAGAGATTGGCAAGATTGTTCTTTTTGGCTTTTGTTTGCTCTTGGTTGGTTCTTTCACAAGGACCCCTTTCTAAATTTCTAATTCTTATCTATTGTCTTTCTCTATGCTTCTGTACAAATTTGCTTGATTCTAGTTATGTTTGATTTTGCCTGTTAAAATATTTCTGAATTCTGATTAAGTTTTTGGCAGATAGTGATGGAATACTGTGGTGGTGGTAGTGTTGCTGATTTAATGGGCGTGACTGACGAATCATTGGATGAGGGTCAAATAGCATATATCTGTAGAGAAGCACTGAAGGTATAGTTGATGGACTTCGTTAGCATTGATTGTTTGACTTCTACCAAGATTTTCAATTTTAAGTATTATTATTTTGATAGAATTGAGAGAGCAAAGTACTTCAATAGATTTGTTTGAACCAAGTTTTCTGCTGTGTCTGTATGTTATTTTTGTTTACTTTAGCCCCTAACTGTTTACCTAATTATGTGTAGGGTCTTGATTATCTGCACTCAATTTTTAAAGTCCACAGAGACATCAAAGGTGGGAATATCTTATTAACTGAGCAAGGGGATGTCAAGCTAGGTGAGTACAAAAGTTATATGATGATTGTCATATTGTTTCTTTGCACTTGAGAACTATAATAGTAGTATGCACTAGAGGAGTTGATTCTTTTATTCTTACCCTCTTCTCAAATGAATGTCAAATTCATTCATTAAATTTGTGTCATAATTTTCGCCTTGTATGCCTAGTTATCAAGTCGCTATGGTGTTTTAGTTTATGTGATTGAGATGTTCTAATAGAACAACTACTCTTCTGAATTGTTATGAGCTACCACCTAGAAGCTATTATGATATGAAAAAGTGTTTGGGGTAGATAATTTCCATTCTAAATAATGATTTCTGCAACATCAATGTGATCAAGTAGTTGGGTCCCCTTTACGGTCATAGTTAACCAATACTTCATATGGTTAAAATTATCAATTGAATGTTCTCCAATTCATCACAAAGTGTACAATTAGAATTACTTTTGTTTTTTGAGCGAAGGCACTTGTTAAACACTAGGGAAGAGAGAAATATTGAGTTGAAACCGTGTGCTTTTGAGACAACATGGGTACTTTATTTATATTGAGAAAAAAGAATCAAAACAATAAATAGAGGAGATTTGATATCCTCTAATAACAAAGATATGAATTTTGGAATAAATAAAATGTTCCTAATAATACGTATATAACTCCTTTTTTTTTTATAATTATAGCACTCACCCTCAAGTTGGATCATATAAGTCGTGTGTGCTCATGTTGCTGCAAATATAATTGATCCTCGGTCTTCTTAGAGACTTTGGTGAATATGTTAGCCAACTGTTCATTAGAGTTGATAAATATAGTGATGTCTCTAGACTCCAGTTTTTCTCTCATGAAATGACAATCCATCTTAATATGTTTGATCCTCTCGTGAAAAGACAGGATTAGAGACAATAAAGGATCAACTTCTTATTTCTATAATTATAACACTTCCTCTCAAGTTAGATCATATAAGTCATATGTGCCTAGGTTGCTGCAAATATAATCGATCCTCAATCCTCTTAGAGACTTTAGTAAATATGTCAGCCAATTGTTCATTAGAGTTGACAAGTCTAGTGATGTCTCTAGACTCCACTTTTTCTCTTATGAAATGACAATCCATCTCAGTATATTTGATCTTCTTATGAAAGACAAGATTAGAGGCAATGTGTAATGTTGCCTGGTTGTCATATACAAGGTGCATTTGGGAACTCTTTTCAAATTTGAGCTCTTTGAGGAGTTGTTTAGATATATGAGCTCACAAGTGACTAATGTCATTGCCCTACATTTTGCTTTTCTCTTGATCTTGCCACAATACTAAATTACTCCTACAAGCACACAATACCCTGAAGTGGAGTGTCTATCGCTTGGTGACCCTACCCAGTCAATGTTAGAATACCCAATAGTTTGAGTATTTCCCTTATGTTCACAATGAGGCCTTTTCCAAGAGTCTCTGTAATGGTCTTGACAAGGAAAGTCTAAAAATTGACTAATTATGCTTATTGCAAAGACGATGTCAGGATAAGTCACATGTGGTAATTTAGCATACTAATTAACCTTCAGTATCTCCCGGGATCCAAATATGGTCTTCCTTAGTCAAGTACAAGTTTGACCACTTGGATCCATTGGTGTGTTCACAAGCTTTTACCATTTATCATCCCTATTCCTTCTAAAGTTGCATATTTTCTTTGAAATATGACCAAACTAGGATTGAGAGAGGAGTACATTACAAACTATTTTCTCCCAACTCAACACCCACACACTCAGTCACACACACACACATATATATATATGAAAGAGAGAGAAGTACATTACAAGGGAAAGGTATACCCTATAACACTCAACCTTTAGGCTAGGTACATACTCCCAACTCCCAAGAAATATCTTTATGTAAACTGTACTATACAATGACAATCATACTTTTAATAGTTATACTGAGTTAGTGAGTGATAAGTTCTGAGGTACTTGGGGAACCCACCCTCCAAAGCTAGTTATTAAGGGGGAGGAATCTAGCCTTTTAATACTACATTGAACATTTGTAACTTAAACACCCCATAATACGCAAGTTTCCATCACAACATCGCTCCTTAGAGCTAATCTCTTGCTAGCTTTCACTCAAAAGCTAGCTACTAAGGGGGAAGAACCAAGTACTTAAATATTCCACCGAGCATCCCATGCTTTTCAATGTGAGACTTAAGCACCCTATAATGCTCAAGTTCGTATCAGCTAGGGTTCTCAGTCAGCTATAAATAGCTGAATCCTTTTTCTTTGTAATCAGTTTTCTGGAAATACAAATTACCATATCATCTCTAATGTTTTTGCTCAAGTATATTTTAACTCTAGGTTTATTGAGCAGGGGATTTTGGTGTTGCTGCGCAGCTTACAAGGACCATGTCAAAGCGGAACACGGTAGTTGATGTGTTAACTTATTTTTATTTATCAGGATTTGTATTCTTTACTTATTATTACTTGATTACTTTATTTGTTTCCACATATAGAATAGAAATGCTAATTGTTACTGATTTCAATCCCTATGATTTACGGATTCATGATTTGCATGTTATGTTTATAAATAAAGTGCACTGATAGTATTTCCTTTCAAGCAATTCATAATAAAAGCAGTTTCAACTATCAGAATGTTATTCAGTCTGATGAATGAAGCGAGGACTAGGAACTAGGAACATGGTTTTAAATGCTTACATGTCTGAGTTATAGCTAGATGCAAGATTATTATTCTTTTAATAAATAGAAGGGGGTTGTGAATAAAGTATTTTGATTTACATCACAGCATTTCAGTTTTGGAACAATATTAAATAGTTGGGTGCCATTAAGTTGCTTATTAAGTATGTTCTTTCTATCAAATTGCATCTTAAACGGAGTTGGAGATGGTTGTATTATTTGCATTGCATGGATATCCTTCTAGTGGGATTGGCTTTGAATACAAGTACACATATTTTGAATTAAAAAAATGATTTGGTTTATCATTTCTTTACTGATATTTTTGGGGCACTTGTTTTGGATTAACTTACACTATTGTGGGACATATTCAAATCCCAGCCCTAGTTTCTACCACTTTTTATGGATACACTCACAGTTGTTTCTGTCCCATTATAGGTACTTGAAAGTGATATGAGCTTATAATTATATTCAAAGTATTTGCCCAAAATTTTTGGCTTGAATGAGGTGTTGTTTACCTTATACATGCCCTTTGAGAATTCTTGAAAATGATATGTACTCATATTCAAAAGAAGTTGACTTAGATTAAGGCCTCCTGCTTCTTAAATGGAGATGTTATTCATTCTTTTTTATCATATAAGATTTTTTATTTTCTATTTAATGTGCTTATAGTTCATTGGAACTCCTCATTGGATGGCTCCAGAAGTTATTCAGGAAAGTCGCTATGATGGAAAGGTACTGTGTTTTCTCAAAATTCTGAACCTTGTTTACTTGGTTCCATTATTATTTTTATTTCACTGTACTGCATCTTCTGTAGACAGTTCTAAGGTTAGGACATAGGAGAAAAAGTTGTTGTACTGTATTGCCAGAAAACAGCATTTGAATATGTATATTTAAATTTGGACAAAAAAAAAATTAATTTGACACTGGTGGGTTTCAAGATTCTTCTTCCATGCTACCTCATGGACCTCCTTCAAAATGTGAAAGTCACACGAAAGCTTGCACTAGAATCGGGTATCCAAGAAGCATTTCCAGTTTTTTGAGAATTTGACTTTGTTAGCGTTCCACACTCTTGGCTGATGAGCAGTGTTTTGAGGCTTAGTATTAGGATTAACCAAAAGTATTTGAGGTTTTATAAGTTGTAGCAGAATAAGGAATATATTGTTGTGTAACTGGATCGATGAAGTATAAAGACTTATATCTAAAATGACAGACATTTGCTGTGTAACCAAACTTAAGACAGATTTAACAATGAAAAATAACAAATTTATTAGCACCACAACCTCTTACTGAACTGCCACCACAACTAGTGACTCGACCACTAGAGCCACCGCGATTAGTGAAACCATCACGATTATCTCCACCACTATGACAATACTAGCCATAGCAATCTTGAGTAAAATTCAGTGAAGGAGATACCATACCTTGCGTCTTGTAAACATACCGAACAATAAATGTTTCATGACCATAAAGAAAAACTTCAAGGCTTGTGAATTGTTTATTCGCCCGAGATGAATACAAAGTTAATGGAGAAGATTAAGATCAAGAACTTAACATCAAAACTTTTAGTACAATTGACTTCGTGGTTTATCTAGTACATGGTTTAAACCCTTTATTTTATTTTAGAATCAGTAATATTTTTCTTTTATTTCTACCACAATGCATTGTTAATCAGAGTCTAGAGAAATGAATATTGCTAATGATAATGTTTCATATATGATGAAATTATTGGACTGACCTGTATTTTGATCTGGTTACATTTATTTAAATGATTTTCAGGTAGATGTCTGGGCTCTTGGCGTGTCTGCTATTGAAATGGCTGAGGTATATCCAGTGCTTGTGTTTTTAATTCTACATTTTCCTAGTAAATTGTTAGTTTATCCAAAGTAGGTTACCTTTTTTCTTTCACTCTTTATGCTCCCACCTTGTTTAAGGTATTGCCAATTTAACACTTTCTGAGGTGATTTTAAGCCTATAAGGTGGTCTTAGATTTTCTGGGTTTGATCTTGACCCAACCTCACAAAACTATCTTGTAAGGGGAAGTTATCACTCCACTTAAATATTTTTAGCCATATCACTAGTAGATATGATACTAAACCACAACCCTTGAGATTGTCATTTTAGGCAACCCCTAAAGTGGCTGCAACTAAGGTGGGCTAGGGCTGACTGCAATTAAGGTGGCTTTCCGACCGACCCTTTCATGTCCAGGACTTTAAGCCTTGAACATAGCAAATGCAGGTGGCCCAACAATGGATCTAGGATAGGCTTTTTGTACCATCTTAGATTTTTTGGTTGCATCGTACTTCTATATTCTATGTTCTCCATATCACTAGATGATTTGAGAGTGAGACTAAACCACCGCCTGGAGATTGCAATTAAGGCAACCTCCAAAGAGGTCACGACTAAGGCAGGTGATGGGTGACTTTAATTAAGGCGGCTTTGCCAACAGGTGGTGTGGGGAACTAATTATATTAGTTTAAACCCAATCACTCTTTTGGATAAACAATCTTCTGGGTACCTCCTCTTTTTTCCTTTCTTCCATGAAGTTGAAGTTTATAGGAGTTACGTTATGAAGAAATTTCCAATCTTTACATGGGTTGGTTTTTATTTGTGGGCTGGGCTATTATTTACAGTTTCAGATAATGCAATTGGATAAAAAATTTATATTAGGTATTTTTCCTCCTGATGTTTCATTAGAAAAATAATATTGTCATGCTTAGTGATGCTTAAAGTCTGTCACCACAATTTTCAGGGTGTTCCTCCAAGATCTGACGTACATCCAATGAGGGTTAGTAACTTCATACATATTTGGTATTGACTGTTGTTTTATTAATAACGTATATCTCTTTTACCCCTGCCTCCTTAAGTAATATTCAACTTGTAATTTATGTTGATGTTCATGAAATGTTTGGATTATTTGTCATTTCATCTACTGTTTCATGTTTCTAAGAGTTAGTTAGGATAAATTTGGATATTTGAATGGGTGAATCAGGAAGGAGAAACATAAGATTAATTGAGATAAATAGAAGAGTAATTGAATAGGCGAGTTCATAGATATTGTAATTTTGGATAACTGTATGGGGAGAGGTACTATGTGGAATATTGATTAGTCATGAAAGAGGATCTAGGTTTTATTTATATTAGAATTCGGAACAAGGCTGAACAGTCCTTGTATAGCAGCATGTAGCGACGAACACTAAAATGCTATAGTTGAGGAGGCTGCTATATTAAATATTAGAATGCAACTAAATAATTTATACCACCCATAATTGCACGTAGTAACTGAGTTTGTGCCTAACTCAACTTCACAAAACTAGCTTGTAAGGGGAGGATTGCACCCCATTTATATATTATAATCTGGCTTAATCCTGGTCGGTATGAGATCTTCAACACATCCCCTCATATCAAGGAATACACATTTCGAGAATGAGATTAAATATTTATGGATTGTCTTAACAGGAGTCCAATAAGTGTAACATAAAAGCCCCAAAGAACTTGACTAAGATAGATTTTGAATGACTTGAAAAATAAAGAATTAACCAAAACCTTTAAAAGAAGGAAATAAAAATATACTGAAATAGATATGAAGATATTTATTCGTACCTACTATGAAGATATTGAGAATATTTTTATCGTAATAATATGCTATTTACAACACTTCCCCTCAAGTCGGTAAATGAATATTAATCATTTCTAAATTTCCTACTAGACTGCTCTGAGGAAGCCTTTACTGGAAATGTATGCTATCTAAAATCCTGTAGGAACATGTTGTAACCACTAAGCCTCTGTCAAGATTATCTTTGATGAAGTGCCTGTCAATTTCAATATGTTTGGTGCTATCATGTTGGTCGGGATTATGGAAAATGCACATGGCTGACTTGTTACACATTATAGTTGCACTAGGATGTAACCTTATTTTTTAAGGTCATCAAGTATGATTTCATCCCGAGTTCTTAATACACACCTTGAACAAGGTTTGTGAAATTCAGTTGTTCTGGGCTAGAACAAGATACTCTATCCTCTCTTTTTTTTTCTTCTCCAGGCCACTATACTTTCTCCAAGAAACATATTCTCATATGTAGATTTTTGTCAATAAAAGAACCTACATAGTCTGCATCAATATATATCTTGACAAAGTATCTCCTTTCATGAAGAATAACCCTTTTCTTGTGCTTGACTTCAAGTACTTACGAATTTTGTCAATTGCTTGCATGTGTCTTTCGCTTTGATCATGCCTAAATTGACTTACCACACTAACTACATAATGAGCAATGACTGGTCTCGTGTGTAATAATTAAATAAGCTTTCCTACTGTCTTTGATATTGAGGTTTTTTTTCTATAACAGAGCTCTTCACTCCCAATTTTATGATTTTGTTCAATAGACACTCCTGAGGTTCTACATCTTAGCTTACATGTTTCTTTAAACAAACAAGTACATATTTTCTTTGGGAGATCATGTAGGAATTTATAGATTTTGTCTTTCAGTGACTTAAGCATGTGGCAGTATCTCCTTTGCATATTTTCAAAATTGGTATTGGTCTAGTCTGATCCAAAATCCATTCAAAATTTCGTGGTATTATGATATAAGGAAAGAACCCTTTTTAGTATTAGACACCTACTCTCAAGGTCATAACCGGCAACAAAATCCTTTTATCATAGAAAATGTTTTATTTAAGTCATCCCAAATTTCTTTAGCTGAGAAATAAAACTTATAATTTCAACTAATCTCAGGAACCATAGAATGCCAGATCTAGGTCATAATCCCAACTCTCAAAATTAGGGTCATTTTAGAGACCATCAAATCAATAGGGACCCACCACATTTGGAAGATCATAAGGACTCCTAGGAGTAAATTTCGGCTCAGCCATCGAGGAAAAGATGTGAACAACAAACCGAAAAAAGTGAATGATTTGCCAAGAGAACAAAAAACCTAGTTCTACTCAATTTTGAGATGAACAGGATGTCACCATCCCATTGAGATGAACTCATGGGGTCTTTGCAACCTTTTCTATTGTGGTGGGAACAGGAGTCGTCAAAACAAGATGTGTGAGCTACACATGTTGATGCTTGTCGTGGCATGTGGCGTTTATGTTGGTGACTTGATTGTCGGTGTTGTGATCACCTATTTGGAACACACTTTTCTACCCCACCACTGTCTTCAAGGACAACGATACTAGCGGATATCAAGCCCCCGAGATTGGGAGCTCTTCTTCCAATTTGATTAATTAGATGAATAAATATTATAAATAACGATCATGCTAATTACGTTTCCTCTATTTGTAACAATCAAATTCTCTTAGAAAAAGGAATTAAAATTTGATAGAATGAATGTGAAGATTCTAAAGATATTTTTTTCCTAATTACTAATGGAGATATTATGATATTTTTATCCTAATAATACCTTATTTACAACAAAGAACAATAAAGAAAAACTTGCAATCACCCAAACAAGCTTAGTAATTAGTTGTTGAAACTAGGGTAACACTTTTTAGAATGAGTATGTAACGCCTTCCTTATTAATAATAAACATTTAGTTATTGTATTTTTTATTTGGCATTTCTAAGGGCATGCTCTTTTTACCCTCTCTTTTCTTTGAGGGGGTTCAATTTATAATAATGTTTTTTTTCTTTTATAATTGTAGGTTTTATTCATGATATCAATTGAACCAGCTCCGATGCTTGAGGATAAAGAGAAATGGTTTGTTTCTATAGTCTATTGTTACCCAAGCTGTACCTTTACTAATTTTTTAATAAGTGAGCTTGAAGAGTCGCCTATTGATGATCTAGTTTAGATAATCCTAATTATCTTTTTCGATGTGCTATATATTATGTTTTATGCTGTGCTTATTTTGCATTTTTGTAAATCCAGTAGTGTGTAATTGCATGCTGCAATTCTTCTACTATACAATTTCTGCCTTTGATACTTTAATGTTAATGAGATGATGATGAATGGAAACCACTTGTAAATTTGAAAGCATTACTTTCTATCTTGAATTGAATTTCTGCCTTTGATACTTTATTGAAAGCTTTACTTTCTATCTTGAATTGTATTTTTAGCTAGGTGCTATGTCTTATTAGTTGTATTTCTATTCTACATGCTATGAACTCATGTACAGGCTAGAAACTCATCTATTAACCTACATAAACAAAATTCTGTACATTCTTTGTTCCTTCCCACTTTGTAGTTCATGAATATGGCACATCCATTCAAATGGCAATACATCGTTGTGTTGAAGTGTAAGACTACAAAGGTTGGTGCATTTTAAGGAGGCACAAGTCCATGTACCAAAAATTCATTATGATTTCCTATCTTGATCTTAATGAGATTTATTTTCTTAACCCAGAAAAAATAAAGCTAGGTTGGTGCTTTCTTTGTCTAATGATATAAATGCAACATAAACTACCCTGATTATATTTGCTAGCTAGGAGTGATTCTAAAATCCTATTTTCATGATCTGGTGGTGTATGAGATAATGTCTCTAATTAGTAATGATATCTTTATGTGATAATGATTTGAATTTGAATTTCTCTCTAGGTCTTTATATTTCCATGATTTTGTTGCCAAGTGTCTAACCAAAGAACCTCGGCTCCGCCCTACTGCATCTGAAATGTTGAAGGTATGCTTAACGATATTGTTTCGGGTGAATATTAATGACTATTATTGGGAGTCATAAGTTTTTTAAGCTATCTTTATATGTTAAATGGATGAAAGAAAATATAGCAATAGAGACAGACAAAAAAGAGAAGAAATCAATCTATATTTTCGGACATTTAACAATATCTTGATAGACAGAGATTTCCAAATGGCAAGATGGATAGTTGAGATTGGAGAGGCTTATTATTTGAATTTTTTTTTGGCTGCATATTATGCTTGGTATATAATTTAAAGTTTTAAGTCTTCTCTGAATGTATATTTACTTTTACAGCAAATTTTATTCTTTTCCCTTGGGAGATGCTTAAATTGCACGACCTTTCCCTCTTATTTTAAAAAGTATACTCTCTCGATAGATTTAGTCCATTTTGTTATGATTGGATGTTATCCTCTTGTCTTGGGGTTCCATTTTGACCTAATTGTACATTAGCCTCTTGAGGTTGTTTGAATAGTGTTTTGAAGACTGTTCTGGAAAACTTTCACAAGCTTGATCAATTAGGCGCTGATGTCTAAGGATTTTGAATTAGCCCCCATCTTTTCTTCAAGAAATGAGGAGGTTGCTCCATGTATAGACTTCTTCATGAAGATCACCATGAAATAAATACAATCTTTATGTCAGGCTAAAATAGATAGAGTCCAGTGGTGAATAGTTGCAAGGCAAAAGAGAAGTCAAATAGATGTCATCTTGGCGATAGGAGATAAAGTGTCGGTATAATCTTCACCATAGATTTGTGTTTCCTTTGGCAACCAACCAAGCATTATAGAAATCAACGTTAGAGGTCCTTTCTAAGTGTGTAAGACCATAAGCACCCAATAATTGATTTGCTAGCTAGAAGAGGAGCCAATTTCCAAGTACCACTACTTTGAAAGACACATTTCATCAATCATTGCTCGTTGCCACTTTGGGTTAGATAAAGCTTCATCTGGAAACTTAGGAATGGGAATAGAAGATTATGAGTAAAAACAAGTAGAATGTATGGTGGAAAGCCAATGATAATTGAGGTTTATATAATGTGGAGGGTTACAAATAGAACATGTACATCTTCAAATAATAATAGGTCAATTGTTATCAATGGAGACCAGATATAGTGGTGAGGAAGGATCAAACATGACCATCATATTGTTATCTATTGAAGATGGGTATCATATTGGAATTTCAATCCATGAACGATGTTAATATACCTAAAGAGGTGCTGGAGAAACATCATGAGTTATGGTAGAGTCATCTGGTGGTGATGAAGGAAGATTGACATTGGAGGGAAAGTGACATATGTTGTCATTAGAAGGAACAAGTGTATAGTATGAAATGAACTCAAAAAAGGAGACGTTAGCAGACACAATACCTATGAAGATTAGTAGAGAAACATCATTACCCTTTTTTAGAATGATGATATCCCACGAAGACGCATTTGAGCAACCAAGGAGAAAGTTGATCTCAACCAGATGTGATGTTATGTAGAGGAAGTCCGTATGGAGGAGATCGAGAGAAAGGATAAAGTGTGGTACCTGATCATTATGGAAAAATGGTGGCATTCAATTAATGGGATAATATGCTGTAAGAGCAATGTCCTCCCAAGAATGGTTAGAAAGATGACTTTGAAGAGGTGTTTGACTCCAATACAGGGGTTGTAATCTAATTTTGCACTAGGACTCAACCTCTTGTCAACTGTCAAATACAGATGTTAATTTATCCTTGTCATTAAATTTACTATTTAGTTATGCTCAAACTTACTACAATTAGAGTTTGGTATCATGTTAGACCTGCAGTTTTTAAGTTCCTGTGATTTGAGTTATATGTAAATTTATTATACATATAATCCTCATCTGATTGATCAAGACCCATTAATTGAGATGAAAGTTACTGATATTTTTCTTAACTTTTTTTTTTCTCTTCCCAATTTTTTTCTTTCAATATGATATGTTTTTTAGTTTCGACTATTAAATCAGAGTGGTAAACTTGATTCTTGTTATGACTTGAAAATGATAATAATCTAAATGTGAATGATTATATAAGGTGTTTCTAAATTCAGCATAACACAGCATATAATAATAAGTAAAATAATAATGAATTCTAAGGCAGTCTGGTTATCTAGAATTACTAAATCCTTTGAGCGATGGCTGATCAAGCATGAACTTTATTTTGGCTGGTTCTTATAATAGGTGACTAGAAAATTCCAGACACATGCCTCCATTTGTTTTCAAACCAATTTGATTTGCTCCTATATAGTTTGGAATGGCATATTTAAACTTTTTCAATGCTGTATTTTGTATAAATAAAAGTTCTTTTCTATTGCTGTGCAGCACAAATTCTTTGAAAAGTGGAAAAGTGGATCTGCTGCAATGTTACCAAAATTAGAGAAGGCAAGGGAAATCAGGGCCTCAATGGCTTTGCAGGTGCAAACACTTACTCCAGCAGCATCAGAAGATCAGGTATGGCAAAAACTCCTTCCCTCTCATGCACATCTACGCAGCTTGTTCCATCTACCTTCTCTACATTGTAAAACTATAAAGAAAGTAATTTCTATGTGAAACACAAGTTCTTAATCTGAAGTAGCCCATGTTAGTCTCAGATGTTGAAGAATATGGAATGTTATTCTTGTTCTGATAATACATGGGTTATATATATATATATATATATATATATATATATATATATATATATATATATATATATATATATATATATATATATATATATATATATATATATAAGATATAAATA
>Ga0123342_1000503_pt1 | contig 61755 bp, 32 predicted proteins | sample Turbeawhitnodule_FD_89960 | JGI IMG/M metagenome (GOLD analysis project Ga0123342, IMG submission 89960) | Root nodule microbial communities of legume samples collected from Mexico - Turtle bean Mexico white nodule | ecosystem: Host-associated > Plants > Roots > Nodule | place: Mexico: Nepantla... | reverse complement strand
GAGGGGGGTGTGTTGGAGATCCCACATCGACTAGAGATAAAGACATTTCATAATATATAAATGGGTGCAGACCTCAACCCTATGAGCCGGTTTTATGGGGTTGAGTTAGGCTTAAAGTCCACTCTGTAATAATAACAAAAAAAATTCTTTAAAAACACACTATATTGTTGTGGTAAGCATAAATTATCCTATAAGATGCTCACAAGAAAAGATTTACCAATAAATAAATAAGTGTGAGAATCCACAGTAATAAAAACATTAAATAATAATAAATTTAGAAGAAAAAAAAAATTAGTCACTATATTGACTAAATTAAATACTATTTTAGAAAAAAAAATATTAGTATATAAAGTGGTTTTTTATTAATAAAAATCTATAAAATAGTTTCTAAATTGTTATTTAGATTAACTACCAATGTTTTGCTACTAATATTTTAGATTCTAAATTAATTTTGTAAAAGACTTATAGAGACTAATTTATAATATAAAATAGTTAGTAGTTAAAACCTTAATTAATAGTCATATACCAAATTGGAAACTAATTTATAAATTTTTATTAACAATAGAAACTAATTTGAATACCAATAATTTTTTTACTTTATAAAATAGTATCTAATTTAGTGAATATAATAACTAATTATTTTAATCTCTAAAATTAATTTTTATTTAATAATTATTTTGTAGTGTTTTATGATAATCTCTACATTTAAAAATTATAATTTTTGAGGGAGAGGAGGTGAATTCGTATGCATAACATATAAACGAGTTGTTATCAAAATTTAGAAGTTTATGTAAAAGGGAATTTAAATTACGATCATATACTAATATTATAAAAAAAATTATTAAATAAAAACTGGTTTTAGAGACTAAAATAAGTAGTTACTATTTAACTAAAAGAGAGACTATTTTATAAATTAAAAAAATTATTGATATTTAAAGTAGTTTTTATTAGTTAAATTTGGTATATAACCATTAACTGTCAATGTTTTAGCTACTTACTACTTCATATTTTAAATTAGTTTCTATTAGTTTTTTATAGACTAATTTAAAAATTAAAATATTAGTAGTTAAAACTATTATAGCTAATTTAAATACTAATTTAGAAATTATTTTATAAATTTTTATTAATAATAGAAATCACCTTAAATACTAATAATTTTTTAATCTTTAAAATAGTATCTAATTTAGTCAATTCAATAATTAAGTATTTTTTATCTTTAAATTTAATTTTTATTTAATGATTTTTTTTAAGTTTAAAAAGCAATTTGTTTGATGTGCAAATAGTATTACAAGGATATTGTAAATCAATCACTTGTTAAAAGCACTATAATAAATCCGAAGGATTCAATGAACCCTCTTAGGAATATATGTTAATAGTGTGAGAGTAATGATATCCTTGAGCCACAATCAAATTAATGTAGTAATGAACTGTTGAGAGATTGCAACTTTCTTTCTTTTCCATTTATAGTTGATTTCATACGCACCCACTTACAATTTTTCTGCTTCAAAATGTTTCCTTCAAAGGCCATAAGATGTGAAGGATGCATTTAGACATAAATATAACTAAGTGGACATCTTATCAGTCATCAAATCATCTTTTAGGTCAAGAAAAGTAGACCATATTTTGTCACTGAATCTGTCATCTTTCCTAGGTTGTTCAATATGATTGCACCATAGTTTTCAGATAAATATTTTAAGGAAATGTATTGAATCCTGTGAACATGATTAACTGTAATTATTATATTTGGACTACATTGGGATTTGAGGTGATTTAAATTGAACCACCTAATAGCCTATATATGTACTAAATGTGTGTGATGCTCTTGTAGTTTCATATGCTGCAGTGGGGTTACAAACTTCACAAAAAATGCTGATTTTTTTTTCTTTTAAAAGAAAAGAGTCTACTTTCTCATTGCAGGAAAGGACACAAAATTGTATTTTAGTGTATCCGATCGGGTTCGTATGATCAATTTGAAGTCAAGTACTTAATCAAGCTCCATTAAGATCATTATATCTAAAGAGAGAATTTACGATTAATCAAAGATTAAATATTAAATATTGTATCTTTAATTGCATATTAAATTTTTAATCAACCAATAAGGAAGGATCCACAATAATTATATAAATAAGCACAAATTTTAAGAATCAGGTACGTCATCATCTAGAACTAAATACACTAAGCGTCGAGAGTCAAAGTCTTACTTGAACATCAGAGTGTCTTTTTCAAGTATCATACGAGTCCGAAATTCAAGAAGACGAGGAGTTCATTCGAGAGGAAGGAGGGAAGAACAGACCGACCGATCGAGATGAGGTTTAATAGTTCTCTTGACTCCAACCCCACTCAAAAAAAGGATCCAAATTATTTCTCTTCATTCTTATTTTCCTCGAATAAAAAATATATAGTTAAGGTCTGAACGAATGACATAAGGTTAAGTATATTTGTTAAAGTATGTATTAATAAGATCAAATATATTTATTAAAGTATGTATTAATGATGACCCATGTTTTAATTAAGACTCAAGAAGTTCGATACTATAAATCGGCATTACAAGTAAGATAAATGTATGTAATTATTATAACATTTATTGTACCCATTATTTGAATACTTGAATTTTGGAATTTTTTTTGTAAGTGTTATCTCAAAAGTCGAAACCCAAACGACTAAAGGTAGATGGATGAAAGTGAGTGAAGAAGAAAAAGATTCAATTGTTCAACCGATGGAATGTGAAGAAAAAAAAATTAACGGTTTCATGTAATTTTAGAAGATAACTTTCAATGAAAAAGAAAAAGGGATAACTTTCACGTTTTGTGTCTAAAAACACATGAAATATTAAGAGGGTGTGTTAATTTGTGTCAGTTTTGAACCAAATCATGTCATTCTCAAGTATTTGTTGCTCTCTTTGTTTTGTATTGATAGTTTTTCTTAGTTTTAAAGGGGCTACAAAAGTGTATTCAATCTGCGTTTTTGAAATGAGCAGATAGAATTGTAGAACTTGCTAAAAAGCATATCCAATTAAGTCATATTTCCACAAAATCAGCTTCTCATACTTATCTTGCATAGGCATCACTTCTGTTACATTTTTTTCAGCATTTAACTCTCAAGAGTGGATGCTGATACGTACCAAGAGATACCAAAACCAAAGAGGATACTGATAACTTTGATCTTTTCTGAACAAAAGAGAAGTTTGTAATGAAACAAAAGAGAAGTTTGTAATGAAAACAAAAGAGAAGTTTGCCAAACCTACTATATAATATCTTTCTCAAACCTTGATCAAGTTAATGAGAGACATAAAAGGTATTTAACTTGTAATTTTGAAAAACACAGCTAATATATATAACTTGCTGAAAAGTACAATGAGTTAAGTGCAAGTAAATTTTCACCAAATAAATTTCTCAATATCGGCAATTCTTCTCTTTCTCTCACATTTTTCAGTATCTAACTGACATACATATATGACTTTTTTAAGAAAATATTAGTGGTCATGAGAAATGTTATCCTAAAGAATTGAAGACAAGGTGTATATGAAAACAAGTGCAAGGAGTAGATTTTAGCTCCCAAATGTCAAAAGTCAAGACTATTACAGTTATGTTAGGTGAATCCGGCCTATAGCTATTGTAGCCATAGACTAGCCATTCTTCATATGGCATTCTCTTCCAAAGTAACTTGTTTGGATGCACACCTTTGATTCATACTAAGGCTTAAAGGAAAATGCATGGGCAAGTTCACCATTCCACGTTTACAATATGGAAGATATTTTCCCATATGGTAGTGTGACATCACAACCAAATCCTTTATAGTCCTAAGCTCTTGCATTTAGTTTTCAAAACTCTAACTATGTAGTTTTGCAAAAGGGTAATGAAGGGTTTTTAGTATACCCGTGGTGATCAGATGGTAACTGGATGACTGGGTATCGGGTACCGACCGAGCAACATGTTTAAATGCATTAAGGATAAAAGATGATTAACAAGATTAAGTCGTACGAAAATTAGATAATATGTATTTATTATACACATACTAATTTCGACTCAGTAGTAATAGAGTTCATCACAATTGTATAAATAAGTACAACCATCAAGACAAATGTAGATTATTATTACACTTGTACTGAATAACAAACGCTTACTTGAGTGTCGTAATAACTTTTGCCGATATTTTTTCAACCAAAAGTCGAGGGTAGATAACAAGAAACTAAAGAAAGAAACAAAGTCTGATCGAATCAAATGAGTTAATTGTTTAGCCAGTAATATTTACTATAGGAAAAGGTTTGTTTCAAAGTGAAGTAACTCTTTGTCTTTCTGTGTGAGCCGTCAATGGCTACAAGCAAATGATGAAAAGAATGGCCATTTTTGGCAAGGCTACAATGGGGTGTGTTTGCATATAGGGGCAACTCCAACTTTTGAATGCCCATATGGTGTCTTTAGAGTGTGAGTGAGACCAAGGAATGTAACCCTTAATGAGAATTAAATGAACTGCCGCAGGCCAAACACACACCCCACATGTCAGAAGGCTGTTTCAAAGTTTGGTTCATTCATTTCTTAAATATCAGTTCAAATCAGAGGCAGTGTGAGCAAACATAGGACAACAAATTCTGTGGCCGAACAGTAGGAATTGAAAGGTTCAACAACTTGGACACCCTTTCAAATTTATTTAACCTATTTAAATCAGATTCAAGATTAAGTTTATGAACAGTTCATACATGACAGTTTTTTATGGAAAAATGTTTAATTTTGCACTGAGATAGAATCTAAACCATGTTTAGATAAACACCTCCATTCTACAAATCTGTATTACAAGAAAAATATAAAATATAAGAGTACATGCAATTTCTCTTTCTTCTTTTCCTTGTTTTTTCAACAGCACCACCAAAGAAGTTTTACTCTGAACTTTGTATTAAACCAGTTAGTTTTCTTCTTATTTATTAAAAGAAGTACAAAACCAGAACTTTTCTGAAGATCATCTTTCGTCCAAACACGCTTAACTACGAAGTTCTGATGAGATCGGGTGCATTAATGCTGATATGATCGCATCTTATTAAACCAGTTAGTTTTATGAAACTATTTCTTTAGTTTAACTTTGAATAAAATGGTAGGTGTGGTGTGAGTTTGCATGAGAATCCCTTGGTACTAAAGAAATTTTGGTTGTTTTAAATTTGAAAATCATGTTTAGGCCTTTGGTTAGGTTGGTTGATACATTGACCAAACACAGTGTGTTAATGTGACTTGGTGATTAAGAAAGCTATGGTTTCGTCCTTTTCTCACACATACATGTTGGTGAGTTAATGGCTCTATACCCTCTCCTCCATTACGTAACAATAACACTTTTAATGGGGTGGAGCAAAGGTTCATGGTACTGAATATAAAGCACCATGCTTATGTGGCCTCAAGTATGGACAAGGCAGAAGAACAAGTTGCAGAAAAGATCGCACTCTAACAATGACAGTTTGTGTGCACAGTATGCATCATACACCATTTTGAAATATTCTAATGCATTCTAATGGGGTGCTTTTCTCTGTTTTCTCCAATTTACTTTAATATATATATAAATAATTTTTCTCTTTTAATATTTATTAAAAAATAAATTTTAAGTGTAACTCAATCGTTAGAATCTTCAACACATCACCTTCACGTTGAAACTGTCAACTCGTATTTGAAACTATATAATGAATGGTCTGGATAATCTGATCAAAATAAACTGATTGTGACATATTAAGTGAAATTTAAACTTAATTTAACTTACAAAACGGACTCATAAAATGAGATTTGCACACCAGTTTGTATATTATGAAAAGTCTTTATTTCTAATTATGACTTCCAATAATATTAAATTCAATAAAAGTATTAGAATATGAATTTAGTTATAATTAATCACATAAAATCAGTGAAATGGGATCTTTACTCATTTTTCTTTTCAAATTCTATTGAGATTTTAATTTTTCTTGGATACCCTTCTAGTGAGTACTTTAATAATATGATATCTGACCATTTAATGAATTTAAGATCAATTTCAATATTCTTTTAGAAAGTGATTTTTAAATTTAATTTGATTTTATAAAAAAGAATGATAATAGAGTATAAAAAATATTAATGGAGTCTGATTTAAACTAACTCATTACTCAATTTAATAAAAACATTTTGGGTCGGATATTAAAGTAAGTTTTTTTGGTGTTAACATACTAGACTTAATTCAACTTCAGCTCATCTTTAATTAAGTTCGACTTGATTTAATTAATAATATTTTAATAAAACGCATCTATATAATAAAACAACAAAATAAATTGACTAATAATTATATTGATAGTATTATTAATATTAATATTATTTAATAATGTTAGTTGAGTTGAGTTAAATTTTAAACTTAAATATATAGAATCAGTTACTCCATCTCTAACTAACTGAGTTAAGTTTAACTCACTTGTAAAAAAGAACATATTATTTGATGTATTAATCTTCTTAGAATAACGACATTTTGACATTTTTCTTCTTTTATATAATTATTATACAACTAAATTTACTATTTTATTATTAAAAAAGTTATTATGTAGTTATTTTAAAGAAAATATTGTATTTTTAATAGTTTTATGGATGAAATTCTCGCACGTATACAAATACCGGGGTAGTGAACAATGACGTAGGTAACAATCGATTTGATTGGTACAAATTTTTTTGGAATGCAACACTATTTTATTGTGAAATATTTTCACATTTGTATAATTTTGATTTGTATAACTTTGTCTAACCAGAACTAACTATCTTAACAAATATAACTATTTCTTTATTTAGTCTAATTAGATATTTTTTAAATATTTTTTTTAAATGGTAGTGCATTATTTTATATATAAGTTACTCGTATATTCATTTGTATGCTTTTTTTTTTTTTTTCTAAGTTCTTAGATTTTACTTGGATTAATCATATATATTTATGTACTTTTATAAATTTATATGTTTCTCACTTGATTTTTTTTATTTAATTATCTATTTTATATTTTAAAACATTAGTCTCTATAATTAGTAAGTTTAGAGAAACTTAAGAGGGAAAAAATAGTGGTTAACTTCCTAAAAGAATGCAATAGAAATAAAAATATATATATTAAATTCATCAATCAACTTTATGTTATAATTTAATTGATAGATTTTTAAATTTGAATGTTGAGTAATCCTTAAATAAGAATTTGATTCTCGTTAAACTTTAGATGAACTTTCTTTTATAATTTAATTGATGATCTTTAAATTTGAATGTTAAGTAATCATTAAATAAGAATTGAATTCGGGTTAACTTTAGATGCACTTTATGTTATAATTTAATCGATGATCTTTAAATTTGAATGTTGAGTAATCGTTAAATAAGAATTGGATCGCAATAAACTTTAGATGAACCTGATATTATATTAAGAAGTGAACTTTAAGTTAAACCTAATTCTATAAAGTTAATTTATTAAGTGAGATTTACATACACTTCTATACTATAAAATGCTTTTATCTTTTTATCTTTAGTCGATGTGCATCTGAAAGCATGTGAGTTTGCATTATGTTATAAATATGAATATGAGAAGAGGAGGAGGAAGAAAAGAAAAATGGAAGTTATGGTGGTGACATAGAATAAGGAAGAAGAAAGGTGATATATTTTGGAAGATTTTGCACCAAGGCCATGCTTCCCCACTAAACAAGTGCACTTTTTGTAATTCCCACTAGAGCTAAAAAATTGAATGATAGCACAACACAAATTAAAAAGTCTAAAAGCTCCAAAACTAGGCGTGCTTTTCTCACAAAACATGGGTCCTTAATGATATTGGACATTTTTCCCTGTGCAAGGGGCCAACTAAGGGAACAAAAACTACAGAAGCTTGAGCTGCCACGTGGCCACCTAAGAATACCTTCTATTCACCAATGTAGCCACAATTCCACAGTATAAATACAACAAGTGTAACCCACATTATCCAAATACCACTTAAACACTTCATAAACACTCTTTCACTTCCTCATTCTGTGATTTATAATCACATGGCTGAATTCACAGAAAATCTGCAACTTCAAAGCATTAGACCCTCTTCCTTTCCCTTCTTAGACATTGATCCAAGCATGGAACTCTTAAACCAATTCATTGGGATGAACCAACATGTCATAGACAACTCAAACTTGACTATGCACAACTTGATGCCATTCTCCTGTGACACCTTCTTGGGCCCTCAGGAACCTGAGTTTCCAGGAAACTTGGAAGAAAATTTCCCTGCCCTTGTTCATCATGTCAACCACAATGCACTTCCTGTTTCCCTCCCCATTTTCCAAGCAGAAAACAAGATCCATGAAGGTAAAAAGAGGAAATCAATGGATCTTCCAGAGACCAGTTCAGCTAACTCAACTCCTGCAGTTTCTGAAAGTGGAAGCAAGAGAAAACATGTAAATTTCTTCTACTGGTTTTTCACTTCTCTTCCCCATGCATGCACCGTGTCTTATGTTGGATAATTTTGTTTGAAAATGCATGCCAGAGCAAGACTGAATCTGGTTTTTCTTTTGTGAATAATTTCAGAGTTCTGGCAGAGGAAAGAGAGCAAAAAGCAATGTGACAGAAGAGGAGAAAGCAAAGGAAGTGGTCCATGTGAGAGCCAGAAGAGGTCAAGCTACCGATAGTCATAGTTTAGCAGAAAGGGTGTGTATATATTTATATATATATATATATAGTTCCTAACTTCACTTTCTTCCAACCAAGAAAGAATTGTTAAATACCAACACAAAAGTAAAAAAATAAAACAATCAAATAGATGAATTTATTCAATCTCACTTTGGCTATTTTTCTTGTCTGCTTGATTGTGATGAACTTGGACTAATGCATATTTGTGTATCATTTATTGTTGTTCAGGTTAGAAGAGGGAAAATCAATGAGAAATTAAGGTGCTTACAGAATATTGTTCCAGGATGTTACAAGGTAGAGACATGTTTCCTTCAAAAGCTCCAATTGTGTGTTACTTCATGAACCAAACTCTTATATTTCAACTTTTAATTAATGTTTGCAGACCATGGGTATGGCAGTAATGTTGGATGAAATCATAAACTATGTGCAGTCCTTGCAGCATCAAGTAGAGGTGAGTGATCAAAATAAAAAGTAAAAGAGAGAGAAGAAGATGGTGTTCACTTTTTGTTAGAAAAGATACTTTTATGCCTTACAAATATTAATAGCAATCCACCTTTGGCTTTTTTGCAGTTCCTTTCTTTGAAGCTTACTGCAGCAAGTACCTTTTATGACTTCAATTCCGAGACAGATGCTTTAGAAACAATGCAGGTACCTACTTCTAAAATTTTCTGGTCTTATTTAATGTAAAATAAACTCGTGTTGTTTTAATGATTGCTCCTTTTGTGTGGTATTCAAATCAGTAAGCATGAAAACCTCTTAGTTCATATATATCTGCAAATTGTTTTGATGGATAAGAACAAATATAAGAGATGGTGAACATGAAATACGTTTGATAGTAGACAAGGGTATGAGTAGTTGTGTCACTTAATGTTCAAACTCAAAGTATATTATTATATTCATCTTTATTTTTCTAATTTGTGGCAGAGAGCAAGAGCATCAGAGGCAAAAGAGTTAGGGAAGTATAAGAGAGAAGGGTATGGAGGAGTTTCATGCTTTCAACCAAGTTGGCCACTTTGACTTCAGTTTTGGATGTTTTAACTCAGCAGCCATACAAGATCACACTTCATCAGCTCTTTTACTTTTACTTTCTGCAAAGATCAATTTGTTTCCACTCTGTGCTACTAGCACAAGTGGACATTCTTGCTTGTACAATCCTTCAGACATGTGTAGAAATCAAATGGAAGTTAATAAGAAGAGAATAGACCACATTTTATATATATTTTTTTTTATATTTGTGGAATGTGTGGTGGGTTGCAGTACTTGCAGATTTGACAATATATGGCCAAATACACAGACACCAATAATCATACCTCAAATAACAACAATCAAAAAGGAAAAAAAAATAAGAAGAAATAATTCTACCATGTATTTCTGCCTTCGACCGAAGCATGTGCATTCTAGGCTAGTTATTAATTAATCCAACAATAATTGGAATTAATTGCCCTTGTGCATGCAAAATCTTGAACCTAAAATTTTGTTGTTTGATATGTTTGCAGTAAGTGTTGTGTAACAAAACTGCATTATTCAGCAAGAACAACAAAGTATAGTTATTCATTCATGCATGAACAATAATCTTGCTAGATACATTTACACCTCAAAGTTTAAAAGCTCATGCCAGAACAAGGATTCTTTCATTTTCTGAGTAGAAAAGGCGCATATCTTTTTACGATTTTGGGAATAAAATTGTTCTCGGATCATATTATTCTGATCACTGTACACATTTCCAAAAAAGTATTGAATTTGATGAATTCCCTTTCTCCATTTTCTTTAAGAAATAAATTTGACTATCATGGTAGCAAAAATAATTAGTTTGGTAACCTCAAATGTAACAACCAAAGACTTTAATTTCAGTGTTTAGCATTTGAGTTAATCCAAAGTATATCAGTTTCCTTGTCAATTGCCAAAGATGTGTATCAGTTACTTGTCAATCTGAACTTTGAGATTCTAAGTTGAATTTGAATTTGGCTGGTTATTCGTATATGTCACTTTTTGGTGGTTGAGAATATTAATCGTACATAAATAAATCGCACATAACTAATTCCAAATCTTGCTGAAATTCTTGGCAAATATTTTACTTGCGAAAAACTACTGTGAAAAAACTATTCACGTGATTCCATTTGTTCTACCAAGTTCCACACATGGACCCAGATTGAATTGTTGCGATCATGAATCAACTAGGAGGTCCATGTCTCGTAGGACCTACGGCAACAACAATAATATTAACAAGTGTTTCTTTTTTGTTGCAAATTCAACAGTGTTTATCTTTTCACTTGGCTTTTCAGAACCTGGCTAAAGGTGTTGTTAATGAAACTGGAACCATCAAACTTGGTGACCAACCCTTATCACAATCACAGTATTATATTATCTCACAAGTTGATTACATAAACTATACAGTAGTATTTAACTCGATCATAACATAACAGTTCATAAATCTGTTACTGTCTCTTTTTTTTTCATCTGCAAGACTTAAACTAAAATTCTTATTTGAAAGAAAGGAACAATATTAGTATGTGTTATGAGATTTGTCTAAGAATTTCCTTCCATATCTGTTTTGGTCTCTTTGGAATGGACCATGTTAATTAAGAGGGGGAGTATAAAAGAAAGTAGTAATTTTCACTTGATGTTTTATGCTCACAATAAAGTGGTGTGAATTGAGCCAGAGGTGATGCTTTGTCAAGAAGTAGTTTAAAAATCTCGTTTGTCGGTAAAACAAGGAAATTGCTTATCCATTTTGGAAGTGTAATGAGGCGTGAGTGCAACAATTGTAGTAACATGACAAAGCAGAAGGCAAATCCAAGGGGAACAGTGAGCATGGAACCCACCTGAACCAATGAATTCATGAAATCTTGTGGATGTTGCCAATTCATTAAGTGAATGATTGAGGAGAGAAAGCATTAATGAGGTTGTAGCACATTTGTTGTTATTGTTTAATGAAAGGGGAAGGAGGGGTTAGATGCATTGCATCCATGGAATTGGTAGAAGAAGAGGACAGCTTGAATGGGCCAGAGCATGCTGAAAAGAGGATGGGCAATGTGGGTTCTCCAACTTCAGGAAAATGATAAGAGCTTGTGAACCTTTTAAAGCCACTTTTGCTTCTTCACTCCAACTCAATCTCCTTATTTGACCCACTTTTGACCATGCTGTTTCCTTGTCTCTTAGAGCTAGCATGCATGAATAAGGAGGAGGAATATGGACTTAAAGGGTCTTAAAGTTAAGTTGATGCTTGAAAGATGTGTATATCATATATTCCCAATATGGATTCAGATTTGGGGACACATGTTTGGAGGTAGTAGTTGGGGTAGTAGAACACTAATCATCAAATTAACTTCCTCATTACTCTATGCATGCATCAATCATCCCTTTGCTATATATATAATAACTCTTCTAAAGATTTTCTTAGTTAAAGGTTTGGTTTTGGGTTACATCCAAGACATCTTCAACTGTTTTTTCTTATTCGGATTGGTGTTTTGATCCTTTGGTTTGTACGATGATGATGGTTAAATGATGTGTTAAGGTGTTGGTTGGATTCTCAGTTGATTTTTGAGTATATGTGTCATAGGTGATTTTTAGCAGAGTTAAGGAAAGATTAACTATTTTTCTTTTTCGATTTGTATAAGAGTTATACCACCTTTGAACCTCTGAATTGAAGTGGTTCACATTTATTTATTCTTTTTCTGATAAAAAATAATAATAACTCTTCTAACTTAATCAATCACAAGTTTAATGTAGAATTTTGTGTTTGTTAGTGTTAAAGTTTGAGTGTTTACACTGATTTTACCTTATCTGATTGAAACAAAATTGTTTGTTATAAAGGATAAAGTAGTCTTCTACCAAAAAAAGTTGGGCAAGTTCAAGGATCCAAGCAGAAGTACAGTGGGCTCACAAGTCACTACCAAGGTTGTGAAGTGAAAGTGGAAGTTGCTAGGTGGTGAGGAATACCATAACCCCACCAATTTTGCCAAAATGGAAGCAAAACCATCAGTATCTGTTTGTATGGTCTTCTTTTAACATTGAAAACAAAGTTCATGACTCTACAATTGCAACAAACACTCTCACCCCAATTTTGTTGTTACCTTCTTAAAACCAACATCTTCACCTCCCTCTATTAAGGTCAAGTGGTGTTGACTTGGCAAGATAGGGTTTGGACCAAAACCAACACTACTGTCTCTTCACAACACTGCTGAGGGATTCTGAGTTTGTAATCTGCCATTCAGTTCCTGCTAATTATTCACTTCACATCAGCCCCCATTTCCACAGAGGTTTTTTGCACCTAGACTTTTTCTAACTGCTATTCACATAATACATTATTCCTAGTCACATATATAGCCAACACAATAAGTTAGAAAGAACACACTTCTTCAACTCATAAACTACAAATGCAACTACTCAATCTTTACCCACATTACTTTATTAATCACTGCTTCTTCTGTACTATTTTTTCTTGCCTTTAACATCACCATTCTCTTTATCCTTTCCACATTTTTTGTTAACAGATAACACACTGGAATCTGGGCTGCTAGGTCATACTATCAACAATATTTTTTTTTATAAATTTTGTATCTCTTACTTCTCATCTACGTAGCAGTGACACTGACACTGATACTGACACAGACACGAGGATACGTATAATATTTAAAATGTAGGACACAGATCTATATATTATATAGTTATCAATTACATAAATTGACAATAAAGATTTATGTGTACTAAGTATTTTTCAGTATTTTTTAACAGAAATATGTTTTTCATAGCTAGTTCGAAAGGATTTGTTCCTTATTTTTATAATCATAATAAAAATTTATACAATAACTTTGAGTTTTTATAAAATTAATGTATTTCTCCTTTTAAAAATTGTGTTAGACCTGTGTTAGAATTTTCAGAAATCCAACAAATATTTTTTAAATTGAACATTTAACTGATAAGTGTTGTGTCCAAATTTTATTCATAATTTAATATGTTTTTTATATTGAACAAAATTATAAATGTTAAACTTAAGGGGTTAAAGAAAAATTTGAACTTTAAATCTTAAATCATAAAAGAAACTCATTTTAATCTTTCAAATTTAGTGTTTAGAAACTTTTTTTTTTTCAATTTTGAGAGAGTAAAAAACACTTTTCTTAAATTTGAAACCAAAACAATTTCTTTTTCAAATTTTAAAGCTAAAAATATAATAAAACCTAATCATTTTTAGCTGTTATCATGTTTTGTTTATGTGTTTACTTTTAGTAAGAGCCTTGAAATTTTATATTTAAGTGGGGAAGGAAATGCTGATTTTTCTGTTCATGAGTTAAAATATGCTGTTTAAAGAGAAGATGGAAAAATATATTATAAATTAATTTGACTTAAGATTTTTAATTAAATTTATGTACTTTTTTGTTTAAACACGCAATATGTATTTAAATAAGGTTTTATACGTATAAAAGATTAAGATTTTATGGTTTATAATATTTTTGGAATTCCTGCACTCCCATAATTTTTAATTACACCTCATAATTTTTAAAATGTAATTTTTTTATTATCTACTCTGGAAATCTTCCACAGATTTCTGAAATTTTTTAAATAAATTTTTCAGAATTGAATTTTCGAAATAAGCTCTCCAAAACTATGAAATACATTAAACATATTTTTTAAACAAGCTTTATGATTTTTTGAAATAAAATTTTCAGAATTGAATTTTTGAAATAAGCTCTCAAAAACTATGAAATGCAATAAACATATTTTTTAGAAAAGCTTTATGGAAATATATAATACATGTTTTTGAAAAAAAAAAATTCAAAGCAGTATTTTTAGAACAAATTTTCTAGAATAATTTTTTTAAAATAAATTTTCTAGAAGAAGCTTCCAACTAAATTCCTCCCAAAAAGTACATCAGTTGGTAGAAACGGTGGCATGGTGCAGCGAGGGAAGGTCCTTTTGTCTTTTCCTTTGTAATATAGAACTGGAGTCAGTAATCATGGGGTGCAGAAGAAAAAGCCATTAAATTTTCATCACTGTTAAAACCATAGCGAAAAGGCCCATAACAGAAAGCCCATATTAAATTTTCTTCTTTCAACCCTAAAATATAAAGACAGTTTCTTCCTGCACCCCTACATTTTTCTTCCTGCATCCCCACAAGGTTGCGCAAAGATAAAAGTGTCCCTATATAAATTGTACATTTTTTTTATTCCAGATTATGAAATCTAGTAAATTTTTGGATTGGCGCATCCGGTAATCTCCTGAATTGATGTTTCCGGTAATACATGAATAATAGTGTTAATCCAAAATAAAAAAATGCAAAACATCCATAATTGAAAAAATCATTCCAGATCCGCTAATCCGTAATAGAAATTAGACTTCTGGATTCAACAATTCGGAAATCAATAATTTATGCAAACTTTGCTTCTGGAACACCCCTCATCCAGAATGCAACATGATTCACTTTCGGATTGATTAATCCGTAGCATACTCCCAGATCCCAAAATTGTGGAGGTCAATTTCAGAATATACAAAATTATGGGGGTGCAGGAAGAAAATTGTAGGGATGTAGGAAGAAACTGCCTAATATAAAAAGACTGATTTATCATTATTATAATATATTTGAAATATAATTACGTAATAAAAAATATAATTATTTTAGATTATATAATTTGAATATATTTAAGATAATTTTGAGTTATATAATCTAAAAATGTCCCATATTATATATTTTAAATTTTAATTTCGAATTAATTATAAAATATTATGGGAGGATTATGTTGATCACCTTTTTATATTATAAGGTTTAGAACCCATTTCATTTGTTCCTTTCAGAACCCACTCAGTTCTCTGCCCAATTATTAAAGGGTGTTTATCAAAATTCCATCAATTTTTAAAAAAACTGTTTTATTTTTTTTCTAATGACTTTTGGATTATCTTTTTTGAAAACCTTTTTCAAAATATACTCTTCAGAATTCATGTATTCCAAAAATGTTTTCTGAAATTTGTGAAAAACATTTTCTAAAACAGAATTTTTAGAATAAATTTTTCAAAATGTATATAATACACTTCAGTTTCAGAATGCATTTTCTAAATTACTTATTAGATGTGATATTTATTCATTTCACTTATTTGATGGAGTGCAAGATAAAACACTCTTATTGAAGTTTTTTTTTTCCAAATATTTAAGCTTTACAAAGAAGGCATTCTATTAAATATTACTAACCATTTAATTATGTTATGGTGGTTCAGTTTTAAGTATATTAATAAATTTATATTTTATTTTTTTTAACCTCCACTTCTAAATAACATGAAATTATTGATGTAAAAAAATTTTGAAAGGAATTTTTTTTAAAAATATCTTATTTTTCTACAAATTTTGAAAAAAAGAAATTGGTCATATTTCTATACTTAGAAATAAAAGTTCCCAACCCCAAATGATTCTTTAAAATTTCATCAAAACTATATTTTTTTTCATTACCTAACTTTATAATTAATGGGATAAAGTTATACCTAACCCATACTAATGTGAGGTGGTAGAGAATTGAACTATAAAACCTAATTCTTCACTTCTTCATATTCTCACCTTCCTTTTCCATCTCTTTAATTCTTTTTAAATCTCTTTACCTCTTTATAGGTTAGCAATCTTTCTTTTGTCACTTTCACGTTTTCTTTTCTTGGCATTTATCTTGTATGAATTATTTGGTTATTGAATGAGATTTCTACTTTAATTTCTTATTTTTTTTAAGTGCCCCTTTTCTTGTTATTTCTTTTATTGTGCCTTTAAGAAATATAAAAATTAGTAAATTATAACTTTTAGACTCGTTGAAAAGTAAATATAATCTTAAGAAATCACTTGTGTGTATTTGTTGATATTAATTTGAAAATTTGAATATTTTAAAACATAAATCTTTATTGCTATATTTATTGGTATGGATCGAACGGTCAACACCATGACTCAATTTCTACAATTGAACCGACCGAATGACATACATCCGTACGGGTCGATCGAATCCCTTGATCCATTAACCTTCAAATAAAGGTCAGTAAGACTAAACTACCATTAAGAATTAGGTAATACGTTCATAAGTACGACCTATTTCACTAATTCGGCCCAACAAGGTAAACTCATTAAAATAATATGAATAGGTATAGTATGTTCTAAGAACAAGGTACATCATTAATTACTGTACTATGTCAAACCCCCCTTTACTGACATGAGCGTCGGGGTGACTTCTGTAAGTACTCCCATTCAACATTCTCCTTGAAGACTGAGTGACCGAGCAACCAAGACTTAAAGGAGTAGCACGAAAACTATAAAAGTTAGCTAAAATACGAGCTGACCGACCAGTAGAGAAAAGAAAAATGAAGTTAGTCAATTATTATTTAGGTCTCATTTCCCAACACTATATATATTTAAAGCATGATAGAAGAATATCATATTATTCAATTATTTTATGTACTGATTAATTTTGAAAAATATATTAAATAATTATTTTATTATTATTACTAGCAAAAATACATATATTTTTCTTTGTATTTGTATTTATTATTATTATTATTATTAATATACTATTATATATATTCGTATTTTTTAAATATTAAATATTATTTAAAAAATAGAAACATTTTGTATATTTTAACATATAATTTTAATAATTAAATTATTATTAAAAAATATATTAAATAAATTTAAATTTATAGTACAATAAACATAATTATATTAAAGTAATTATACCTATTATTTTCAATAATAACTAATTTTGATTAAGTTACATCATACTAACTACTAATTAACTAATTTTGTTTAAGTTACACCATACTAACAACTAAGTTCTAATTACGTGAAAATATTAAAACTAAACTGTTAATATTTAAATTATTTTTTAAATGATCATAAATTTAAAATGGAATAACTAAATTTTCTTTCTTTTCCTGCATCTGGCAGCTCCTGATTATGTCCCTGCACAGGGTACGGATTCCATTACTTCCCCTTTCAGAAAGATAAAACCTCTCTCTCTCTCTCTCTCTCTATCTCCATTTTGTGCTTATCCATCACTGAACATTCTTTTCTTTCATGAACCTCAATCTATCCAACTACGGATTCTTTTCTTTGTGATGATCCAAGTTATCCACTTGTTCGATATTTTGTTGCAATGGGGTGGTTCACAATCCCTTCTTTCTCTGAGATCGTAAAAATCTCTCAATTTCAAGCTAGCCCATTTGCCAAAGTTGAGATTTTCATGCGCTTAGAGGTAGGTCACTTGGGTTTTGTTCGGTGCTGCTTAATGGGGTCACCTCTGATTGAATGTCTGGCTAATTCATTTGTTTGTATGAATTTAGGAGGACGATGATCATTGATGAGTTTGTGCAAGTGAAATCGTAATTGTGTGTGTTTGCTTTCTGTTGAAATTGAAATAGTTAAGCATTCTATTTGTTCTCAATTTGCATTTGCTTCTGTGAGTTAGTGGCACGTTGATTATAGAATGTAAATGTTTCACAGATTAACTTATGAACTTCAGTTTTTATGGCAACTTTCTCTTCTGACTTCTCGAGAAGTTGAGACGGATTTTTTTTTTAATGGAGGAAGTCTAATTCATTTTCTTCTTCTTCCTTAAGTGCTTATTGAGAATTTTGTTTTCCATTTTAAGAATTGTTTGTAGTATGAAAGTGTGACCACTCTGTTCCAACTGAAATATTTTAAGTTATGCTGATGGGGTTGGATAGGTTGAGCTTTTTTGGGTTGGTACTTGGTAGTTTGGTTTTATAGTTTTGAGGATTCAATTTGGTGGGACTTATTTCATTGGTAACCTTTGTGTTTCAGTAAAGACAAGAACTTTAAGATCGATTGGATATTGGATATCTTGTTTTCCAATCCCGATAAGATCTTGAGGTGAAAACAGATGGCTGTAGGCAGCAAAACCAGAAATATGTTTGAAGGTTTGGTAAAAGAAGGGTCATTTAAATGGTTGCTTGGCAAGAAAAGTTACTTTGATGAAGAATTGGAAGAGATGGAAAATTCTCCTTCTGCGGGAAGGAATTTTATACGAGAGCTCTCTCCTGTTGCAAACCTAGTTGTTCGTAGATGCTCAAAGTAAGTGCGATTCTGTACATATTAGCTTGTTTACTTGGGAATTATTGCTTCATAATCACTTTTCAAATTTCAGTCTTGTTGGATTTTGTATGAGTATTAAGTAGCATTGGACCTTCCCCTGTTTATTGTTTGACACAAATTGATTGGGAATTCAACTGTAATAAGAAAAACAAATAATGCAGAATCCTTAGAACCTCTTCAAGTGATCTTCAGGAGAGCTTCAATCAGGAGGCTTCTGATTCTATAAAGCATCGATCACGATATGCAAGGAACTTATTGGAGTATTGCTGTTTCAAGGCACTTTTCCTGACTACACAAATGACTGGTCATCTCTTTGATAAAACATTCCGGCGTTTGACATTCGACATGATGTTGGCTTGGGAAGCCCCTGCTGCTGACAGCCAACCTTTAACTCATGTATGATTTTTCAAAGTACAATATGTTGAGATTGATTTTATCAGGAAACTTGCCTAATACCCTTTTTGTTGTTAATACTGGTGGGCTTTATACAATAAAATGAGAAATATGGTTCAAAGAAATGAATAACTAGAATATTCTTAGATTAATAACATTTTTTGCTTTGTTAGTTATGTCAGTTCATTTATATGGATAAACACAAATTATACTCAAAATATCTTCTTTGGTATTCTCTGAACTTGGATAGTTTGTGAGTTTCCATTGTTATGTGCATACAAATGGATATAATTATTAATTGTATGTCCTCCTAATGATCTATATTCGTGTCTTATATGCATACTATACTATAGGTTTGTTTGTGTTATCTTTAGTAATTTGGTCTTTCTAAAGATTGACGGGTGTCTAACATTCTAGAAGGTTGACGAGGACATATCTGTTGGTTTAGAAGCTTTCTGTCGAATAGCCCCTTCAATTCCAATCATTGCCAATGTCATCATTAGTGAAAATCTTTTTGAGGCGCTGAGTTCATCAACTGGTGGTCGCCTTCAGTTCCCCATCTATGACAAGTACCTCAGTGGCTTAGAAAGGTTTGATATTATACCTTGAAAGTTGAAAATACAATGTATCTTTTTCTTTTGTCTGGTATTCCTTTGACTTCCAAGTTTCATTTATACAAGCCATTTTTGCTGCTTTTTTTGTAAGGGCATGTTTGATTTTTTTTCTCTCATCTCATCTCCTTTCTTCATTTTTTGGGGGCAGGGCATAGGACATGGGACATATTTGTCAGTAGGAGTGCTGACAAATATTATTTCACACTTGATTCATAGTTTAAAAGGAAACTGGCTGGATATATATATATATATTTATATATATGTATGTATATATATATATATGTATGTATGCATATATGTATATATGTATGTATGTATATATATATATGTATGTATGTATATATATATATGTATGTATATATATATATATATATATGTATGTATGTATATATATGTGTGTGTATGTGTGTAGATCGGTTATACACCCTTCCCTAGTTTTATAAAATTCTACCTAGGTAGTGTATGACCTAGCATTTTGGGTTTTATTTCTTTAAAATAGAAACTCCTACAATTAGCTTAGCTTCTATAGAAGCTCTCTTGTTTTGGCTTAATTTCTCCTTTTAGGGTGAGAAGCACAAAAAGTGTTGGTTCAGATGCTACTCTGGCTCTGAAAAGGATGAAGACATTTAAGTTTTTAGCACATTTAAGATCAGACCTTCTAATACAAACTGCTATAGAGAATTTTAAGAATAAAAATCTATTGAACAGAAATATTAGAATTTATTGCGAAATCACAAGAGAATCAACTAAAAGGAATTTAGTCTTCCATATGGAGGCAAATGAAAGAATTACAAAGGAAAAATAAATTTAGGTCTAAGAGTGCTTTTCTTCGCGCTTTGCATCATGTTTGCGTCGAGTTTCATAGTAGTTTTAGAGTTATCAATTGCTTAAGTTCCTTCTAATTGTTCTTAACTTTTTGAAGTGTTCCTATATTTTTCTGAAATAATTTAGTGGAATCCCTCCCATCTATTTTCTGCAATGATTATCCTATGAATTTATAAGAGAATAAAACTGTGGGAGGGTTGGCTTAGAAGAATATGGATAGTACTGCTCTTCTTTACTTGTTGAAATTTCAAGTACATGGAATGTGAAAGAGAGCTAGAGAGGAGACCATATGAAAATATAGTTTAGTATTAAGCTTTGTATATTATGATCGGAGGCATAACACCTCTACAATTGTCCCTTCAGCTTCAGCACTTTTTTAGTAAGGCATCTTTGCTTGTGTATTTTATTTCATCTTTGGTTATTGAAAAAATACATATATTTCTTGTTAGGATATAGAATAAAGGGAATTAGAGTAGTTACTTATTAGAGAAACATCCTATCTATAAATAGGAAGATACTAGGGTAAAGGGGAAGCATTCAGATTAGTATACCTTTGTGGGAATAGAGCAGTAGCACCCTTGTAAAGGGGAAGCCCTCAGAGGAGGAAGTACTCTCCTATTTCTTGTTCTTTACATCCTATTCAATAAAATCTGTCATTTCTTTCCCATTCTCATTTCTTGGTTCCTAACAACATTAATAGCATAGATAGCATTGAAAAAAATTCATTAAAAGCTTTTAGATCTACTTAAAATTCAGCGCAGTTTTTCAGAAGTAGTTTTAGAGAAATTTATGGACCCTTAGATTTAATGGTTGTGCCAACAGCACTAAGAAGAGGATAGGGCAGAGAGTAGTTAGTAGTTAGAAATAGTTGTTGATTAAAGCTGTAGAGGCAGGGAATTAGGTTAAATGCTTAAATATGAGAGGATAGATGCAGGGGCATTCTTTTTTGTCATAATTTGAGAACTGGGCTTTAGCGCTATTGTTGAAAGGGAAAATCCTTAGAAGGAGAATTTTTCCATAGTTTCTTTGTTTATAATTCAATAAAGATTACCAAAATATTTTTTTCCTTTTTTCTTTTTTTCCCCATCTCTATATTTCTCTCTCTGAAAACTCAGAAGCCACTTTTGGGTTCCTTTAACAATAGGAAAAGGGTTAGTGCAGTTTTACTGTATCCTTTAACACGGGAAAAGGTGATGATGTTGTTTAAAGACTCAAGACAGTCTAGCTTATTATTTGAGAAATTTCTCCTCATATTAGCTCACGAGCACCTTATTAAGTTTGTAATGAAAATTAAGGCAAGTGTACGCCCATAAATGTGATGGTTATCTGTCAGAAAGAAAGGCTTGTGGACTGAAGTCTAGGTCCATTGCTTATAATCACACGATGATTTAATGAATTTTCAGTTTAGTTTTTTATTTTATAGTTGTTAATTTCAAAGATCGAGCTCCTGTATTTATCTGCTTCAGTTTCTGATGCAACAGTCTGTTGTTTTCTTGTATTTTTAGTATGTGATCAGTGGTATGCACAATTTTTTTGTGTGCATAATTATTTAATTTTTTTTTAACAGAGCTATAAGAAAAATGAAGAGCAATTCAGATTTGTCTCTCTTGGCTGCTGTAAGATCCTCTAGAGGAGAGAAGATTCTCGAGGTTGATGGAACAGTCACAACACAGCCAGTCCTTGAGCATGTAGGAATATCCACCTGGCCTGGTAAGTGTGCAAAAAAGATACATTTATCAGCCATGTTTCTTAAACACATGCTCCACCAATTTATTTTATATATTTGGTGATAAAGTAGGAGTATGCATTGTTTATCCTTAACTTTTCTCTTTGTGGCATGATGCAGGAAGGTTAATCCTGACAGATCATGCACTTCATTTTGAAGCACTTCGTGTTGTATCCTATGACAAACCAAAAAGATATGACTTATCAGAAGATCTTAAACAAGTTGTTAAACCTGAGTTGACTGGACCATGGGGTACTCGACTTTTTGACAAGGCAGTGTTCTATAGTTCATCATCCCTGTAAGTAATTTAACAATTATAACTACTTCTGAAAATTTATCTTGCTATTAACTTTGAAAAGTACTTCTCTTGTAGATCAGAACCCGTTGTACTAGAGTTTCCAGAACTTAAAGGTCATGCACGTCGTGATTATTGGTTAGCTATCATCCAAGAGATTCTGTATGTTCACAGATTCATAAGAAAATATGGAATTAAAGGGGTTGCACGGGATGAAGTGCTTTGGAAGGCTGTTTTAGGAATTTTGCGATTACAAGCTATTCAGGATATTGGTTCCCCGATTCCTATACAGAATGATGCTCTTCTCATGTTTAATTTATGTGATCAGCTTCCAGGTGGAGACTTGATATTAGAAACCCTTGCAAATATGCAAAACATAAGAGAGTCAGATCGTCAGAATGATTTAAAGGGTGGTAGTGGAATGCATTCTATCTCAGCCTTGGACATGGTTTCTAACTTAGGATTTGTATTTGGAGCAAGTTCAAACAATTCAAATGAGAGCAGGATTGCAGTGGGTGAAATATCTGTTGGAGAAATGACTGAATTAGAAATAGCGGTTAAAGAATCTAAAAACAATCATAAAAAGGTTATATCTGCACAAGCAACAGTTGATGGTGTTAAAGTTGACGGCATTGACACGAATTTAGCTGTCATGAAGGTACTATTTTAGTATTCTCTTTATAACCCTTTAGTCAAACTGTGCTATACACTGTAGAATAATAAATTTTAGAACAGTTAACCTAGCTTAAGTATTATCCTATTCTGAGACTTATCATTTCACCTACTTTCAGGAGTTACTTTTTCCTATAAATGAACTTGGGAAGTCTCTTCAATCTTTGGCTTATTGGGATGATCCGAGGAAGTCTTTCGGGTTTTGTTTGTTTTTCAGTTACATCATTTACAGGTAAAACTTCTTTAGATCAAGTAATATTCTGTTCATCTGTATTTTGTTGAGAGACAGGAGAGAGAGAATATATTTTTTAAAATTGTTATAGAAATTTGAGAAGTAATTTTCAGGGGGAAATTCTGGATGATTTGCTATGGGATACTATTTGTTATAATAAAAGGGGTTGGGAATAACTCAACAAACATTGAACATGAATTCTTTTTTGGGTTTCTTTTACACCATTTGGACTCTGCTTGGGTAGAACTAAGAGCAGCAAAGCTTTTCCTACCAAGTTGCAACATTGAATAAGCATTTATGTAGCTTGGTAAGAATTCATAGATTCAGAAGTTATAGGCTTGAGTTGTTGAAATTATAGGGCTTTAATGTAGAGGAGGAAAGAGGAACAGAGATCGAATAATTTGAAATTGTTGTTGATCTGATCCGATGCAATTTGATGTAATATAGAAGACAAAGCACCAGCCTCTAGTTATATTAATCTTGGTTTCTTTGTGAAAACCCATGCTAAGAGATCGTGTAAGATACTCCAAAATGTTTTCTTGATATTCATTATAACATGATTCTTATGAATCATATCTAAGCAATTTTCAATCTAATTTATAATATAACACAACAGTGATATTCCTTTAAGATGATTTCCTCATAAATTGATCTGGAAACCAATGTTACCTAACTTACCAGTACCCCTCCCCATTAAACATGCCAGGCTCTCTCACACATCCTTATCCTCTCTCCCCCCTAACTGTCTTCTCTGCCATCAATCTTTGGTATACTCCATTTTTCTAGTTCACAATCTTTGGTATCACTTTATTGTACATGTTATCATATGATGCAGTTTTTCAGTTTCTTTTCTTCTTTATATAAGAAACACCAATATTTTATGTGAGGGAAAAACACAGAAAATTGAATATTCAGAACTTGTTTGATTTAAAAACAAAATACTTTCTTTGTTATTATTTACAGAGTCACAATGTCACTTTGTTTTCTTTTAGTTTCATATTTTCAAACAATGTATCAAGAAATGGTGAAATCAGAAAATATTTTATTCAAACCAAGCCCTTCAGTTCTCATTTTCAGCATTCCTTTTGGTGCTCGTTGTGATCACAGACTTCCCTTGTTTTGTTGACTAAGATAATCTGATTACTGCAGGGATTGGCTTGGCTATGCGGCAGCACTGGTGCTTGTGTTATTTGCTGTTTTTATGATAATTACTCGATATTTTAGCGAAGATAGGTCAGTTCCTGAAGTTAAAGTAACTGCTCCTCCCCCAATGAATACAATGGAACAGCTTTTGGCCGTTCAGAATGCTGTCTCTCAAGCTGAACAGCTCATCCAAGATGGCAACGTAATTTTGCTCAAGTTTCGCGGTCTGTTGCTGTCCATTTTTCCTCAGGTGCTGTCTCATTCTTTCCCATTTTTAATGAATAATACATACACTGTTTAAATTCCAACCATAATTACCCTCTATAAAAAGTTTCTTGATTTCATAAAAACTCTCTTAAAAGTCATATATCTCCAAAGGAAAATGATAGTTTGACAATCCTGAGAGTTGTATACAACTTTTGATATGATGGGTTTAGAAATAAATATATATAATAAATGGTAAGTTTGGAATTAAATGAAAGAAAAAATATTAAAACAATAGTATTGAGAGTTGTAATGTAATTATATAAAAAATTGTGGGTTGTCAATGTATCATTACCCTATCTCTGATTGGTAGAGAGTGTAAAAACTTTACACCTTTGCAACATAAGTTATTAAACTCGTCAACTTTTTGTCTAGAAAGAAGCTTGGATGTACTTAAAGTGCTATTTTTGAGAATTTCATCCAATTCATTACACACATGAGTGTCACAATATGTATGATGATGCCTGATTCCATTCCATTTATATGATTATCAGGCCACAGAGAAGTTGGCCTTTGGCCTTCTATCAACAGCATTGATTTTGGCTTTCTTGCCTTCTAAATACCTAGCTCTGCTACTATTCTTGGAGATATTCACAAGATATTCGCCTCCAAGGAAAACTAGCACAGAGAGATGGACGAGGAGATTAAAGGAATGGTGGTTCAGCGTACCAGCAGCTCCTGTCACAATTGAAAGAGATAAAGAGGAAAAGAAGAAAAAATAGATTCATGCATGCATGGTTAAATGTGTTGTGTATATGTTTTTCTTTAATATTACTTTTCTATTGTATATAGAGATGTGCAAGCAAAGTAATTAATTAGAAAAATGAAATTACACTCTTCCTACGTAAAAAAACTCTTGCAGCAATGTTCGAACGCGTCTTGTTTCATTTATACCTGTGACCTGTCAATTATTATGATTTAGTACTTCTAATTTAAACAAAAAGACACAATCTTTCTTATAATTGATTATCCAAACAGACAAAATATTAGGTGGGGTTCTGAAATATTTATAACTTGTGTGGAAAACCACATAAAATTGCTGGTGGTACCTAACAATTCCCCACCTAAGAAGGAACATGCTTTTAAAAAATATCATCTAATACTTGAGAGCAGAACTTTTTCATCGTGTTTTTCCAAACATATACGTGTACACAAATTAAAACGCATCTACGTATAAAACCAAACATGATCCACAAAGCATGTGGAAGTTTCATATAAAAAGAAAGGATCATGTCATGGCAAACATTGCACATAGAAAGCTATATCTTTCTTCATTATTCTGAATTACAATCTATTGAAACAGAGTATCAAGGTAACAACTGAAAAAAAATCCCTGTAGATACAACTTTTCTACAAAAGCAAAACCATTATAATTCTTAAAAAAAAAAGATGTTCTAACTAGAACTTTTATTGACTGAAACAAGAAGAAAAAGGTTAAACTATAATCAATGCTCATGGAACTCTTTCCTCCCTTCCAATGTGGTCCTCAAGTTATGTGAGAAGAACAGAGAATCTGAGTAATTCATCAATGGCTGACTCGAGCACACGAACTTTCCCGAGCTCGGCGGCAACATGGTCACGTAAGGGTTCAACGGAGGCTCCAGCATTGCTCCCTCCCCCGCCATGAAACAAGAGTTAACTTGGTTTTCTCCTATACAATTATTCTCCTCTGTTATCACCGACGAAGCCTCGTTCTCCTCGTTTCTCACAATAATCATGCTTTCTCCATCACTCTCCTTGTCTCCTATCACCGCCGCAAGGCTCCCCCCAGACTCCTGCTTTGAAGATTGTTGCGGCGGTGGATCGTCATCGTCCTCCTCCTCTTTATGACGCGTGAGGCCGGTGAGTTTCTGCACCAATGACATGAAATCCTTGGGTTGAGTGTGGATAACTTTTGGAGAATGTGTGTAGATGATCACAGGGTGACGTTGCTGTTGTGGTCTGTACGATGGTGTCGGCATTGCTTGTGTCATTGCATTGTTAACCAGGGAAGATGATATCGATGATGAAGATGAGGATGAGGATTGTGGGGGTGATGAAGATGATTTTTTTATCAAATGGGATTCTTTGTTGATTTTCAAAGGTGGTGGAAGCAATCCATTGGTGTTGTTCTTGTTATTGGTGGTGAGTTCTTTCTTTGGATGGAACTGTGAAGGGCTCATGGCTTGAAGAAAGGTGAGAATCAGCAACAAGAGAAAAAGAAAGTAATTGGTAATGGAGTTTTCTTTAATTGGATTTGAGGTGAAAAGAGAAAAAGTGAATAGAAAAAAGGGAAAAAAAATGAAGATTAGGGTTCTGTGTGGAGATGAGAGAGGCAAAGATTTGGAGAGAGATGAGTGTGTTTGTGTATATATAGAGTTTGGTTTTGCATGGGGCATGCAAGTGATGACCAATGGGGTCGTGACACGTGGGAATGTGAGAACTGGGGAAGGGCAGTTTGGGGATTTGGTTAAGATGGAAGAAGTGCTGAGGTGGCGGAAAGAGCGAAATGGCGCGAATCGGTTGAGGTGTGGGGCCCACGCGTTACTGTGAGCGGTGTTTTTCATGTGTGGTGTGGCGGCGCATACGGAGGAAGAAGTTAAGGTTGTTCTTCTATAAAACGTGGAACAATAGAGATTTCTGCTTTAATTCATTTTTTTTTCAGAGACTAATAGTGCCAGTGAGAAAATATATATGAAAAAAACACACATATATTTAATTTAAAATTTGTTAATATATATATATATATATATATATTTATTTATTATAGTGTTTGAATATCTCCACCAAAGAATAAAACATAGTTTATGAGATTATTAATATTTTTAAATTAATGATATTTTTTACAAGTATAATTTTATACGGATAAACATCTGAATTAAAACCCTGATCAGATATTTAAAAATAAATAAATAAATTTAATTTTTTTAACATGTCCTGTTAGTATACATTTGATATAATAATTCACAGTAATTTGTTATCATATACTTATTTAAGTATCATATCAATTATCGTTTGTTACGTTAAGCAAGATTTTGAAATTCAAACCTGGAAATGCTTTTGAACATTAGAGAGAGGAATCAAATTAAACAAAAAAGGTTCTTAGTCTCTATTCCATTTTTTTAAGCTAACTTTTTTTGTAACTTATTGTTTTTTTACTACCATCTACAGCCTTATTTATCACCGTGAGCTAATTTAAAAAAAAATATATATACAATACTATATATATATATAATACATATATTAAAAAACACACATTATCAACATAATATAAAATAAATTACTATTACTTTCAACCAAACCAAAGTAATGAACATATTCTTATTTGAAAATAAATATTTCTTTTCATTAATGATTTTTGTGTTTAATACTATGAATCTTTAAGATTATACTATCATTTTAGGTATATCTTCACTACACATACATATTTATAAAGGATAACACATCCAAAAGGGTTTCATTGAAGAATCCTATCGGTTGAACAATTTTATATCTTTTAAATCGATGAAAACTTTCTTACTTACGAAGTCTCACGCAGCTTAAACAATACAAATTCAAAGAAGAAAATTGGTTTTGTCTCTTCCTCACTTAAATGTTTATCCAATTTAAGTGTCATTTGAAAGCTTAAGCCATAATACTTGTTGCATCACCTAACAAGTTCTAAAGTATTATCGCTTTTCACTAGTGCGTTGAGCATGAACATATTGCATGGTCTCAATTATTTTAAAATCTCATGCAATGTTATTAATCTCTCTTTAAACAACCTCTTTAAAAGTAATTAAGTGTCATTTGTTCTAAATGAGAAAAAATTGTCTACATAATTTCTTTTTTACTCAAAATTTAAGTAATTGTTTAAAGATTCATATAGACATATTTACTACTTAACCATATGTCGCATGTTAAAATAATATCAAATTAAAAACACAAATTTACATAAACATAGATAACATGTATTATGACAATACAATATATACTTATTTGTTCTTATGGTTTAACACACATAATGTAATTACTTTCAAATACTTAACTTTCAACCTCAAAACATACCCAACTTAATGTTTTATTAATATATGCAAAACCAACAAAAAACAATAGATTCACAAAATATTTTTCTAATCCAATTTTATCGTTCTAAATGTTTTATACCTCAAATGCAACACATTCTTGTTATTAAGATCATAATTTTTTTCCACAAATAAAAAATGTGTCGCAACAACTATATCATTTCAAAATAATACATTACATTGATTTGAATTCACATGAAATCTTAGAATCCATTCATACTATAATGTTAACAACCAATTTCAAATCACAAGAAAATATTCCAAAATAATAAATAATTCACAATCTTAGTTTAATTTCCTTTATTTTGTAATTGCTTATTTAGAAACATTAACGATTTTAAGATAAAAAAAGAAAAAGAAAAGGTTGAGATTAGAAAGAATCTACCAACCCAAATAAAATCGACTAAAATAACTAAATAAAAGTCGAACCAAGTGATAAACTAATTCTCTCAACTAATTGAACTTATACATTTTAAAACTTACATACAAAGTCAAAAGGAAAAAAATATAATAAATTTTAGAAAAAAATAAATTCGTACCCTAAATCAAATTCTAATTAGTTGAAAATATTCTATATTCAACCACTTCTTAATTAACATAATTCAATCGAAAAAATAATAAAATATTATTAAAAAAAATAAAGAATGTATAAAAATGTTTAAGAAAATATAATTTTAAAAATAAATAACTCTTGCAATTGTATTTTTAAAATATAACTTAAATTTGAATCTTGTATCTTTTAAAATATCTTTTATAAACCGGTTCAAACGCAACCCATTTGGAATTTTTGGATATTCTTTGTGTTCATAATTCAAACACCAAAGTTTCATAGTTGAAAGTGAACTTTCAGAATGATGAATAATCATTAAATTGTCTTTTTCCCATTCTATATTTTACTTTTCTGTCACATTTGTACTTTTGGGAGACTATGTCTTCTCTAATATAATTCTCCATTTTTTCAGGTCAGTTCCGTGGGCTCTTAACATTGTCTCTATATTCTTTTTATCATTTTTCTTTTGGGTTCACTTCAAATAATCACCAGTATATGTTTGAAGAATAAGAAGTTAATAAAACTATTTAAAATCTATAATTTTTTAAGATTTAATCTTAGTCTTTAAATTCTTTTTTTTTTTTAAAGTTTAGTCTTTAAATATAATTTTTTATTATTATTTAAATCTTTGAACAAATGATAATTTTAGGAAATTAAATGAAATCTTTAAAATTTGAGAATTTATTTAACTTTTTAATTTCATATATATATATATATATATTTGTTTTTAAAAGGTTGAATCTGTCCTGATTTGTTCACCTATAATTTTTAGTTTTCTTGATTTTTAAGTGTGTTGTTATACTTTTTCGTTTTTTCACTTTTATTAATGACGTGGAAAAACATGTGTAAAATTTTTTTGACACTCAAGTCTTGAGTATAATTTATAGATGAGAGTTAAAAAATTACTTATATTTGTCGAGTGTCTCTCATATTTATACATTTTTATATTAGATTCTTGCTTGTGAATTGACATCTAATCGATCTCTTGATCTTTCAATAGTATATATATACAATACAAGATAGAATTAATTTTTTTATGTTAATTTGACTATTTTAAGTTATGCTAAAATACTCAATTAGTTAATTTTAACTTGCTTATCGCATAGAATAAAAATATACTAGTTATATAAGTGAAAGAAAATGAAAGTTACGGGGAATAATTAAAAAAAATAGTAAATGAAAACTAAAACAAAATTGCTTTGAAGTGAAAATATCTATATAATGATGAGTACACAATAAATATTTTATTTTATGATATTTTTTACTACAAAACAAAAAAAATATTTATACAAAACCTAAATGATAACTAGAACTTGTACTTTGTAAGCAAGCTAAAATAGTGGAGTACTTCAATTATTTGATTATGATATGTTTTCATTATTTATTTGTAAAGAATCTAAAAGTAATAGTTTTCTTTAAAAGAAGTTACATCACAAAGATAAAAAATTCAGAAAAAATTTATTATGTTTCGATATTAAAATTATTTTTGAAAACTGTTGTTGATAATTTTCTTATAATCTAGAATAAGTAGAATTAATGGGTCGATATAAGTAGATGAATTTTAAAATATTATTTTATTTTCCAATATAGTTTGAAAAGTAGTGCTTTTTTTTTTTTGTATTCATGGAGGCCATTAGTTTTGACCAACTTGCACGCGGCCACACCACATGCATGTGGATCCCACCACAGACAAGTTTTGTCTAATTAATGACAGCCGTTGGATGCTCCAACTGAACCAGCCGGCCCCAGATCTCATTGACTTATAAAATTATGGCTGGGTCCCACCCATCATTCATTAATGCATCTTTATCCTAAAATATTATCTTTTATTTCCATTTTTAAATAATAATTCTTTTAGTTTCTCAATATTTTTTTAATATCTCTATATAATTAAGAGAAACAATAAAATATTAGCTGCATTATCAAATATTATTTGATGATGTTTATATATATATACAAAAATTATTTATAAAAATAAGATAAACATTTTCATGAATTAAAATTTATTTATAGATTAAAAATAATTTTTAGAAAAAATCATTATTTTTTATAATTAACTTATATAAAACTAATTGTAATTTTTTTTATATTTATCTAAACAAGATTTTTTGTACAGGTTTGACATCATTTGCTGACTCGTGTCTGTCACTTACGTACTGTCGCATGTAATCTAACCTTCAGTGTCAGTTTTTTTTTTCTTTTTGTTTTTTCCCAAACTTATCCAAAAAGACAAAAAAATATTAACTATTATCTATTTCAAATACCTTTATTTCTACAAATAAATAACTTACTTTTGTTAATAAATTATTTTGCCCACAAACAAAATTAGAAACTATTTAAACTATTTATTTCAAACAGATTATGAGTATGTTGGATTAATTTTATTAAGCAAAAAATAGTTTTCCATAAATATGTATGTTGTTTGATCAAATTTATTTTAAAAAGTATCAGAATAAAAAAACATAAAACTATTATCGTAAAAGCAACTTAGTTGCTTATAAGAAGCAGAAGAAGACAAAAAAGACAGTTAAAAATTTGTTTATGATTTTCTCTGTACAAAAATATCTTCCTAAAGATCTCATAATAATATCTTATTTTTCAACAGGTCAAGAAATATTTTGCTTACTATTTTTTAGTCAATTATTTTAATGATAATGAAGATACTTTTAATGTAAAAATTACTCAAAATTGAGTAACCCTTTTCAATGTCATTTATTAAAGTAAAAATAAACCGATGCTAAATTTAAAAAACAATAATTCACTTTTTAGTTTATAATTTTTTTAAATTTCTTATTAGATTATGTTGATAAAATATAATTTTTTTATTTTTTTTAAATATCTCTTCTTTCAAGAAATAATAATAATATATAAAATATAAGTTTTATTAAACCATTACATTAGAATATTTTTTTTGAAAAAAAAATCTTAAAACTAATATAAGACACTGAAATCCAAAATAAAATAAGACCACATGGTTACAATAGCCGTATTTATTAGAAATTATAACTCCACTTTTAACAAACTTGTATACATGTGGTACTGAGTTATGATATATATATACTATTAAAATATTTTTTGACTAAATTTTATGTTTAGTGTAAATGATCTATATATAAATAAAAGTAAAAAAAAAACAATTTTACACCTATTAAAAAAAGTTAAGTGCATACATTTTAGTAATCTCAATATTTTTCTTAAAATGATTTTTTATAAAAAAATATCTCCCACATTAAAGCATTTTAAGAAACATATTATTAAACAAAATAAAAATAATTAAAAATGGTTTATAATTAAAAACAATATATATATATATATATATGTCTATTTCATTTTGTAAAATGTACCTAATCAAGTACAAAGTTGGTACCACAGGTGTTATGTATAGTCCATAAACTGTTGGACATGATAGATACTTGTATTAGTTAGATTATTTTCATATAATTTTTAATGTAAATTAAGATTATTTTGGCATTTTCTCATTTTTCAGGTTTATTTTGTTAGTTATTTCTATGATAACAAGTAAATATATCAGACCCTATTTTTTTATTAAAAAACAATGTATTTTGTTCACATGTTTAGGCCAAGAGGAGAACTAACAACATATTTTTTTAACACAATATTGATTAAAAATTATAAATTAAAAGAAGAAATATTAAATATAAAATAAGTGAAAAGACATTGTAATTTCCATAAATTTTAATTAGTATCAGAATCTATTGAAAAATGTGATAACAGAAGGTATCTTCAAGGATATTTCTCTTGTGGAAACATTTGTTTGATTCTGTATCAGAATTCATGCATAGTTCCAAATTAAACAGCTTATTATCCTTAAACCAGCAAGAGGCAAACCAAATGATGTGACTAAAAATAATAGATTCAATGTAAAAAAGTTGAAAATTGGGACCCACCATTTGGAACATGAACCTTTACAAAGGTGGCTGAAGGACACAAAATGTTGCACTATAGATTTTAATTCAGAGTTTTCCAACACTTCAATTCTTTAAGCACAAAGGTCATTTTTTTTTTGCATCAAAGTGTTATTTTTTCATTCCCTTAGCTGACTTTTCATCTTCTCTGTTCCTCACAGCTTCTTCTTCTGAATTATAACAACCCTTCAAGATTTGTCAACTCCAAACATTCCAGGGTTATGGTTTTTCTCCATCCCCATGAGTCTTTGACCTTGGTGTTGTAACATGGATAGGAAAAGTTGACCCTTTGGGAATTAAGAGAGCCAAACACCAAAATCTCCAAAATCTGAACTCAAAAACTTCCCTTTTGTGATTCTGGTGCTTACCAAGAGCAAAACAATGAACTTGAAGAAAAGGGTCCTTTCAATTAACATTGAAGAGGCTGCTGTGGACTTTTTCAACCATCTCTTGCAGGAGAAGCCCAGAATTCCGGTTTTCATTCCTCTGATTCTGATTGCTTGGGCTGTTGAGAGATGGCTCTTCTCTGCCTCCTCTTGGGTTCCTCTTGCTCTTGCTGTGTGGACTACTATACAGGTTCTCACTCCTCACTTTTATTCATTATTACTCTCTTGTCATCTCTTTATGCTTTTTTCACAAATATGTCTCCACAAAAGTTATTTTGTTATGAATCATCTTACCTGGTTAATCAATTTGATTTCATATTAAAAATGCATTTAATATTTGTTGAATTGGGGCAATTTTCAGAAGTCATGCTTACTTCTTAGATTTAAGTTTCTGTTTTGAATGAAAGTGATAGATAGAACTGAGGGCCACTCCTTACCACAGGTCACGTGTCAAATGCGTCAATGACACGTTTAGACTGTTAACTGAATCCTACCATGCTTTTTGCCCAAATATGTTTCCACAAAATAGTTACTTTGTTATGGATCATCTTATGCATTTGTTATTTCTTGTTATCGTTGAATTGGGGTAATTTCATAAGGAATCCTTACTTATGAGGTGAAATTTCATTTTTTGTGTTGAAGAAATATGATAGAAAGGAGAGTGACCAATACTACTTGGTACAAGTAGTGTGTCAATGGCATGTTAGGAGCCTAAACTCATTTCCAATAATTATAAAATTAAAATTGTAGATGTTTTCACGAAAATCTATAATTTCTTAGGCTCTTCATTCATATTCATTATAAAATTATACTAATGTTTCCAATCTTACATATTTAAAAATTTCTGTATTCTGTACTTGTATCCATCACAGTTGTGACTAACTTTTTTAAAAATATGTTTGGTTAACTTCAAATTCTGTGCGAGCAAATCTCCCTGATTTATTATCTCTAAGTTGAGTTATTGTCTGCTTTTTATGTGGTGTACTATACTGGTAGTTAATGTGAGGTGGTGCTTTTTCATTATTTTCAGTATGGGAGATACCAACGCAAACTACTTGTGGAGGACTTGGATAAGAAATGGAAGAGGATCATACTGAATGTCTCGGTACTTTTTTCCCCACCTTTCCTCCTTTCACCTTTCAAGTATGATTTTTGAAGTTGACCTCAAGTTCCTGTTCATATAGCCCATCACACCATTGGAGCATTGTGAGTGGTTGAACAAGTTGTTGACAGAAGTCTGGTCCAACTATTTTAATGCCAAGTTTTCAATAAGGCTATCTGCTATTGTTGAGGTGAAATTTCACTACCTTTTCTCACGTGCTACACATTGAGTAATTTTTCATCCTCATTCAAGAGTCAATACAGAAATTATGGTTAAATAGCTTGGTTGCACTACACATACATACATGTATGTATGTATGTACGTACAGCATATTACATACACATCCTTTTTCATCTATGATTTAAATGGATTGTGTAGATTCTACTTATACTTTAAAAATAAAGAGGAAGTGCATAGCACTGTCAGACTATCAGACTTATATTTACAGTAAAAGAATGTAACATCTGTTAAGTGTGCATAGTATAAAACCTTAGACTCTGAACAACACAAGCTACATGCTTCAGACTTTAGCTAACCTGACATTTCATGTTGCCACTCTCAATTCAAATATTGAATAAAAAACAGAATGCTATGCTGATTATGTCTTGACCAAAAGGATCAAGAATTTTTTGTTTACCTTTCGTCATATAGTAAATAAAAAGTTGTCACAATAGTGGATAAACTTCTTGTTAAAAATTCGTTGATGTTACATTTTATGGTCAGGATCCTTCATTCTGTTTAGACATGTATTTTGTATTTTGATAGATGAACTAATCTAATTTCTATCTTTTGTGTCTCTAGAAACGTATAAAGCTCCGGAAACCAAGACTTCTGGTAAGTCATCATGTTTTTTTCTACGATAGAACTTTAATTAGTTTATCAAAACAGCTTGAACACTTTATGGACATTGGATAATTGTGTGATGATGTGTACTGAATACAGGAACGAGTTGAGTTGCAGGAGTTTTCGCTAGGATCATGCCCTCCTAGCTTGGCTCTGAGAGGGATGCGTTGGTCAACTATTGGTGATCAGGTTTTGGTTTCCTTCTATTTCAAATTTCACTAGTAAATATAATTCTTGTATATTTAATCTTCCCTTATATAGTACTTTTATAGTGATATAGGGGAGGGGGGAACAGGAGTAGCATTTATATCATCATCTGTTTTTTGTTTTTGAGAGCAATGTGAGAAACATATTCTTGTCCGAATCTGTATTTTCATTTTTCCTTGATGTGGTTTTGCACCACCACTACATTACAATCACTAGGATCTTTAATTTCACTATTTTTGTTGCCCTCTCTCCTTCTAGTGCCACTGCTTTTGTGATCTACATGAGCAAGTGGTCGGGGAATTTTCTAATATACATAGCTTGGAGAAACTAAACCTTTACTTGCAAATTAAACATTGAAGATAGTAAGTAATGAATCTATGAACCTTTTGTCAGCTCACCAAATGCCGCCACCTGACTGTTTTTGGCTGTCGTACTTCTATTACCATTGCTTAATTTGCTTGTAAGGTAGTTTTCCTGTTCACCATTCATTTTTCTTGAGGTGTATGACTCTGTGCCTTGTCTTTAAGTATCAATATATTACTAGATATCCAAGATTTTGATCAAGCATTCTGTTGGCCTTTTTCAGCGATTTCTGCAACTGGGTTTTGATTGGGATACAAGTGAAATGAGCATTTTATTGCTTGCTAAGCTTGCAAAGCCGTTGATTGGAACTGCTCGAATTGTGATTAACAGTCTTCATATCAAGGGTGATGTATGTAAAGCTATCCTTTTCATTTTTGCTTCTTTAATATGTGAATGAAAATATGTAAACAGAAGTAAGAGACATATAACAAATTTGAAGCAAGTAATTAACCCTTGATACTTTAAGAATTGCCAACCTATATTACCAGCTTATTGCAGTTACTATTAGATTTTCTTTAGTTATTGGACCTGGTCACCGATTTTCTGGCATTACTAAGAAACTGGTTTAATCCTTTTTCTTTTTTTTTAATCTAATAACCATTATATTTATTTTGCAGCTTCTTGCTACACCAATTCTAGATGGAAAAGCACTTCTATACTCATTTGTATCAACTCCTGAGGTGAGAATAGGAGTTGCCTTTGGAAGCGGCGGGAGCCAATCACTTCCTGCCACTGAATGGCCGGTTGTTTCTTCTTGGCTGGTGCGTTACCACCAAGTTTAATATCATGCTAGTAAAGTTACAAATTTGTCTTTCTGAGTTAAATTCCCTAAACTATCTTATATTTATGGTGCTATTGTAGAAAGGTACGCACACTTTTTGGTTCAAATTGAACCTTATACTATGTGTCAATGGATTTCAATCTTATGCTTAAGTTGATGGATATTTTTTCCAGATGGTTATAGGTTTAATATAAGGACTGCTAGTCACATATAACTATCAAAGAAGAGGAGATGAAGTATTTTCACATTAATTTGGAGAAATTGTAATATAAATCAGGTTGAGTCTATGTTAATTAATTAGAAATTTAAGCCAACATGAGAAGTAGTTGATAACTGATAATATTGAAATAGCTTATCAGTAAATAACAGTTTTTTTTTTTATGAAAATATCAATTAGATGTTTGGTATCACATGCTCAAATGTCGTAAATTCTCTCCATGTTTTCTTATTACTTGCTGCTTTTCCACATCAGCTTGTTATATTTCATACTGATTGGAAGTTTGCATTTTGTGCAGGAAAAACTTTTTGCTGACACCCTGGCAAAAACCATGGTGGAACCTCGGCGACGTTGTTTCACTTTGCCTGCTGTTGATTTAAGGAAAAAAGCAGTTGGAGGCATTATATATATTAGAGTGATTTCAGCGAATAAACTTTCTGGGAGTTGCTTTAAGACATCTAGGAGGCAATCAAATGGGTCAACCAATGGTTATTCAGAGGACAATTTTGATGACAAGGATCTGGAGACATTTGTAGAAGTAGAAGTTGAGGAATTAACTAGGAGAACAGATGTCAGAATGGGTTCAACCCCCAGATGGGATGCACCATTTAATATGGTTTTACATGATAATACAGGAACTCTTCGTTTCAATCTTTATCAGAGCCATCCCAACAATGTGAGGTGTGACTATCTAGCAAGTTGTGAAATCAAGGTACTTCCTTTGGTTAATGTTCTCCTTTTTGAGCTAGCAACAAGAGAATATAATTTACCTACTATAAGTATTACATTTGTTCAGACAAGAATTCTTTTTCTAGTCTTTGTTTCTTTTCAACAAGTACTTCTTTGTCTTCTAATGCTGTGATAAATTAATATTTATATGCCTTTGTGCAGTTGAGGCATGTTGAAGATGATTCAACAATAATGTGGGCCGTAGGACCTGATTCTGGAGTCATTGCAAAGCAGGCACAGTTCTGTGGTGAAGAAATTGAAATGGTTGTCCCATTTGAGGGCCCCAACTCTGCAGAGGTACAATATTTTGTATTGTGTAATAACCAATAGCCAGGTTCCTCCTACCCTATTCTAGCATGCAAATGTGGAGGGGAGTGCTGAAAAGTCCCACATCCCCTTCCTTGGGTGCTACTTGTTAAAGATATGATCTGATTATGTTAGTGATATGATTTAATTACATTACATAGGAAGATATGTATGATTTGATAGGAAGATATCTGAAAATGAGTGCATATTATTCAATATTTGTTCTTTATGTGTGTCAAAGGAACTTGATTATACCATCAATCATGTTGGTTGATTTGTGAATAAACATTGTATTGTACTAATCATTTAAAATGGACGAGTTTCATATTGGTGGTGTTTCTGGTGTAATGCTTGTAACTGCACCAACATTCTGCAATCCTCTACGTCTTGGGTTTATTGTCTTAATTCTTTGGTCTTACTAAATTAAATGGCCCTTTAATATACCATATTCTTACAAAAGCACAATCTTTTATTCTTCTTTTACTGGTTTCTAATCTTAGAGCTCTACTCAAAATGCCCTTTTGTCACATTTTGTACTTGAAAATGGATAATTTGCTTACCTTTCTGAAAATAAAAATGTGATTGAATCAGAGATTTTATTCATTTCACCTCATCATTTTTTCAGTTGAAGGTGAGCATTGTAGTCAAAGAGTGGCAATTTTCTGATGGTTCGCATAGCTTGAACAGTATCCGGAGTACCAACTCTCAGCAGTCAATTAATGGATCACCAAATATTCAGTTAAAAACTGGAAGGAAAATTAGTGTAATTGTTGTGGAAGGAAAGGATCTTGCTGCAAGAGACAAATCTGGAAAATTTGACCCTTATGTCAAATTGCAGTATGGAAAGGTGAGTGGCACTGCATGTCTGCGAGACACTGCCTGTACTTTTATTGCCTGATTAACTGAGGCCGCAAGTTAAAGGTTATTGGTTTAACTAGTTTTGTTTTTAACAACTTTTCTAGGTTGTCCAGAAATCAAGAACTGGTCATACTCCAAATCCTGTCTGGAATCAGACATTTGAATTCGATGAGATTAGTGGTGGGGAATACTTAAAAATAAAAGGCTTTTCTGAAGAAATTTTTGGCGATGAAAACATTGGTAGTGCTCATGTGAATTTGGAAGGACTGGTTGAGGGCTCAGTCAGGGATGTATGGATCCCTCTTGAAAGAGTGCGTTCTGGAGAATTAAGACTTCAGATATCGGTTCGAGTGGATGACCAAGAAGGATCGAAGGTGTGCTTATTCACTTGGAAATATTCAGATTTTCTTTTGAATTTTCAATTATTTCAGTGTAATTATCAGGCGAACAAGACTAGAATCACGCTCTGTAGGATTTGAACTTAGTGATTCTTTCAACCATTTAGTTACAAGATGAATATAGGATGCAAAAGCCTAAACAAATTAATTGCTTATTATCTCTTCAATTAGTGATTATTTCAGTCATTTTGCTCATTTGTTTTTGTTTTGACTGCTTGGATATTCATGCTAACATTTTGCAATGGGCAGAGTTTGGGTTCTGGCTCAGGCAATGGTTGGATTGAACTTGTTCTGATAGAGGGAAGGGATCTTGTTGCTGCCGATCTCAGAGGCACAAGTGATCCATATGTGAGGGTACACTACGGAAGCTTTAAGAAAAGGACAAAGGTTGGAATACTCATTCCTCTCTTTTTCCTTTGAAATTTTTCAATGTTTTCAAACTTGATATACTTTACTACATGTTCTGAAGAGAAATCTCCTACCTTTTCATTCATAAGTTATACCCTTGATTTTTCTCAGTATTACACCTTTCCTTTGCATTTCCATACGTTTTTTTTTACTTCATCCTTGTAAATCACAAAACTCAAAATACTTACTAGCTGTGGCTTTGTCTGTAGGTCATATACAGAACACTTAATCCTCAGTGGAACCAGACCTTAGAGTTCTCTGATGATGGAAGTCCCCTAATGCTTTATGTCAAAGATCACAATGCATTATTGCCCACATCAAGTATAGGTGAATGTGTTGTAGAATATCAAAGGTTGCCTCCAAACCAGATGGCTGACAAGTGGATACCTCTCCAAGGAGTGAAAAGGGGTGAAATTCATGTCCAAATCACTAGAAAAGTTCCAGAGTTGCAGATGAGGCAAAGTCTAGACTCTGAACCTTCCTTGAGTAAACTACACCAAATTCCAAACCAGGTGACATCTTCATACGCCATGACTGAAAAGTGAAAAAAAATCTTTTTGTAACATTAACTAATTCAGATCAAAGGATAAAGTGTTTGATTATTTTCAACTCAATGCATATGCCTTTATAATGTGAAGTTATCATTATTATGATTTTCCTTTTATGCTGTTATTCTAACACTTTGTGTGAATTGGGGTTTACCAGATAAAACAGATGATGATCAAGTTCAGGTCCTTCATAGAGGATGGAAATCTTGAAGGACTCTCTACAACATTGAGTGAGCTAGAAACTCTTGAGGATACACAGGAAGGGTATATATCTCAGCTGGAGACTGAACAAATGCTTCTTCTCAGCAAAATAAAGGAACTTGGCCAAGAGATCATTAATTCTTCTCCTTCCCTCAGCAGAAGATCTTCTTCAGCTGGAAACTGATCTGCATTAGCTCAGTATTAGTTTTCTATACGTTTTCCCATGCACAATATTGCTTGTGGGAATCATCAAGAACAGATTTTGTACATGTTTTCCTAAACTAGATAGCCTTCTTATACCACCACATATAGCTTTTACATTGTTATTTGATAAATATTTTTTTCTTTCTCAAGTTCATTTCTGGGTATGGGGATGCAAAATAAATGGAAGGAGGTACCTATTTCACACTTGCACAGGAAACTAGGTTCTGCTCTGGATTTCTGTAATTAATTACTATTTTATTTTGAAAGGAATGATGTTTTGCAGACATGAATCTGTTATTGTTATTGTTGTCTCAGTTCAATTGTTTACATCCAATAATCAATATCTGAAACTATTTAGGAGGCAATATATATTTTTTTTTTCTGGTGACAGACTGAATACATTCATATATTTGTACTCTTTACCTTTGATAATCCATCCAACTCAAATGATGTAAAGTAACCCTTTGATTCTAAAATTTCCAAACTATTTGAAAGATATTTGGGAGCTTCAGAAAAATTACCATTTCTAATAATAAGTGCTTTAAGGCTATTCATCTCCTTGAAGGTATTTCATTCCATTATGCTATTTCTTCTTTGTCAAATATAGGGAAATCTAGACATTTGATTTCAATTTCACTAGTTCCTGCTGATGCAGAGGGCACAAGTCAACCACACTACTATTACATGTAAGACATCAATAGTTTAAACAAATTGGGATATTACAAAGAAAAAAAAAAGACAACTATGATGTGAACATATGACATTTTTTATAGGAAGATTAAGTTATTCAAGAGAATTTTTTTGCATGAAACCCACACTTTTGTTGTTACATGAAGAAAATTCTAACAATAATGGTAGCATATTTGATAAATGTCGTTTTCACAGGGAAATTAAAATAATTTCATAGCAGAGACCGTCTAACGCAGTGCAAAACTGTCTAACACCAATAGATGATAGTATAGTTGTGGTAAGTTGATTTTAAGTCGTCTCAAAACTTATCTATCATCAAAACGGTTAGAAATAACAATGAAAATAAAATGAGATTGAGATTTTTATGTAGAAAAAATAAAGTAGAGATTATAAAATAGTAGAAGGAAGCAATTTGACTCTCAAGCTTTTCTAGTAACAAATTCTTCACGAGTTAACCGTCATTCCATCATCTAAACAAGTTGAATTGACTAAACATACGTTAGCAAAAAAAATCGAATCTTATTAATGAAGTTCACTAATCTATTCAATACATTAGTCATCTATATGCATTTACTCATAACATGTCTAATCTTTTACTTCTTAAATTATGTACCCAAGAAATTGTTTGAAAAAATAAACAAGAGTGTGAAATTATAAGAGAATCAACTAAAAATAATTTAGCCTTATATGCGGGGATAAATGGAAGAATTACAATAAATAACTTAATGTTCTGTTTTTTGAAAGTTGCTATCGAGCTTTGAAGTTAGATGATTTTTAGTTGAAGTTTGTATTATTTTTATAGTTTTTTTAGCTTCAAGAATCTCGTAAAAAGATTCATTAGTTTCCAACTTACATAATTCTTAGATTTTGTTCACTAATGAATCTTGAACTCTGTTTTATTCATATTTTCGCACAGATAATTTACTTCCAATTCTATTTTTAATATATTGTATATTATATTATCTAATTCTTTAATTCAAATTTTATTTACAATTTTAACTAAGAGAAACAATTTTCACTTTTGCCTTATTAAGTCTTATTAAATTGTCTACTACTATGTTAGTAGTTATTACTTAAAAATACAAAATTAACATAATAATCTAAATTAATTAAACTAATTTATAAAATAATAAATTTATTCATAATTACAATTCAATTATTAAAATTTTTAAATGTAAATAAAATTATGCTTATAATATATGATATATGAATGCTTAGCGTGGAATTCATATCATAGTGTAACATAATATACATTATTAAAAATTTAGGTCTTAGCATTATAATAAAAAATATAAAAATATCTTAAAAATAATATAACATAATAAGATCTAAAATAAAACTTCAATCACTTATCTTGAAAGCATCTTTGGAAAAAAGAAAAATACTGAAATAAAAGTAAAGACTTTAATTATACTTTAAATAATTCCTTAAAACAATAAATATATCACAAAATTTCACTGTTTTGTATACATATTTTATTTATAATATATTAACATCACTATATTCTTTTACTTTAGTCTCATCTCCTCTTCAAAGTAATTACCAAAATTACACACTTATCATATTCCTTTCTTACTTTAGAACTCTTACTCTTTTTTTTTTATATATATATATATATATGATTCTTTTAATCTTAATTTAAATCTTAAAAAGATTTAATATATATATATATGTGTGTGTTTTCTTTAATATTTAATAATTTAAATTGCAAGTTAAAAAAAGGTTCTGAAACAAAAACATCTTATCATGTTACATGTTACTGAGTGACCCTCCTCGTCGCTCTCATCCTTTGTTCTTCCTTTGTTCTGTTCCTCACTCTGCAACTTTCTCTTTATCCAAACTCAAAGAAAATGTTTCACAAAAGCTAACACTAATATACCAACTCAACAATGGCGTTTCCCAACACTTGTAAACTCTCAGAATTTTCTTTTTCATCACTCAACCCTCCTCCTCCTTCTCGCTCTTTCCACAAATTCCCATTTCGCACACTCACCTTTGCTTCTCTCCCAACCCCTAAACCTAACGCCTCTGCACCCTGGCTTACCAAATCCCCCTCTCCCAAAAGGGTCACCGAACCCCTCACTGTCGACGACCCAATTCACCGCACAACCCCAAAACAACCGCAGAACGCCGTTGAGAGAATCGTCCTTCGGTTACGCAACTTGGGCCTGATTGAAGAAGAAGAAGAAGAAAAACCAGAACAAAAGGAAGAATTGCCGGCTAGTAATCCGGCGCCGGTGACCGGAGATGAGAGGCTGAGCGAGTTGCTCCGGCGGGACTGGGGAAGGCCGGACGCCGGGCTGGTGGGCGAGGATGAGGAGGAGGAGATGATGCTGCCGTGGGAGAGGGAGGAGGAGAAGGTTGTGGTGGTTAGGAGTGGAAGAGATGAAGAAGGGTTGAAGACGAGGAGGCTTACGGCTCCTAGTTTGGCCGATTTGACCCTTGAGGATGAGTTGCTGAGGAGGTTGAGGAGGGAGGGGATGCGTGTGAGGGAGAGGGTGAGTGTCCCCAAGGCTGGACTCACTGAGGAGGTGATGGAGAAGATTCATAAGAGGTGGATGAAGGAGGAATTGGTGAGACTCAAGTTTCATGAGGAACTTGCAAAGGATATGAGGAAGGCTCATGAGATTGTTGAGGTTCAATTCTTACCCTTTCTCAAACACTTAACATAAACACATAACATGGCATAGACACCAATTACTGGTTCAAAAATGATCCACGGTAATCTATACTGAGAGAGAGAACGAGAGTGAAGTTTAAAAGTGATAAGTGATGTAATGTGCATTTGGTTCCTAGATGTGGTTTTTCATGTTTACTAGAAAGCTAGAGTTATAGCTTACACATTCTCAAAGGTTTTCCAAATGCATGTATAATGTGACAAGAAATGAGATAGAGATAGAGATGTCAATTGAGTGTTTATTGTTGGGATGTCCAAAAATGTTATTTACTAGTTACATCACTTCATTGTTGTTCTTGTCTTAGCCTCTGTCTGGAGAAATTTCTCAAGAAACGATTTAATGCATAGGAAAAGAAAACAAAAAACCAATGAATTGAACATTTTTATAAGTTTAAATCAGCTCATGTACATTGGTTTTTACTTAAGTCAGAGGAGAGAACCTTTATAAAGTTTAAATACATAAGTTGAGCTTTTATTTCTCGTGTATGTGCTTATGATGTTTCTCCAATTAGGGTCTTGGTGAGTTTTTAGTTGCATTTTAAGTGTGCATTTGTTTTTCTTCCTTTTCTATCAAGTTAGAGTGTTGTTTCTTGCTGTGTGTTTCTGTGTATGTTGAATGGTGATGTTGACTGTGTTTTGTTTGATGGACAATGGACTGATTAGTTGTAGTGTGCAGCGTCGAACTGGCGGATTGGTCACATGGAGGGCAGGGAGTGTTATGATGGTGTATCGTGGTATTGATTACCAAGGGCCTGACTCAAGGAAGGAAGTTAATGACAAGAAAGGTAATGACTTTTTTGTGCCTGATGTCTCATCAGGAAGTTTGTTGAAAAGTGAAGTCAGTAATGCAGCCACATCTCGGGGAAAAAGTGAGGTGGTTGTGAGGGAGCAAGAACAGTCTAAGAATGTCACTGAGGCAGAAACAGAGTACAATGCACTTCTTGATGAATTAGGTCCCCGTTTTGTTGGATGGTGGGGTACGGGGATACTCCCTGTTGATGCTGATTTACTTCCAAAAACAGTTCCAGGTTACAAAACACCGTTTAGGCTTCTTCCTACAGGAATGCGTTCCCGGCTGACAAGTGCAGAGATGACCAATTTAAGGAAACTTGCAAAATCAATTCCTTGTCATTTTGCCTTAGGTAAGATTCATCCACTGCAATATTTATTAAATTTCTTTTCCGTTGTGCTTGTATAAATATTTTTTTAAATTTTTTGAAGGGAGAAATAGAAATCACCAAGGTCTAGCATGTGCTATTCTTAAGCTTTGGGAGAAAAGTTTAGTTGCAAAGATTGCTGTCAAACCTGGCATCCAAAACACAAACAATGAACTGATGTCTGAGGAGCTGAAGGTTTGGTTATTTGTAATTTGGAAATTTTGACTTGTGTGCAATCATGCTTGTGTCAGATCTAATACATCTCATTCCATCGATGTGTTGACCTTTCAATTAATACACACTTGGATGTAAATCTTATATTAAGTTTTGGACCTAATCTAATTGTTCTTCGAAGCTGCTGGCTTTGCTTTTATTCTGCTAGTCACCAATCAGAATTATAATTTGTTTTTGCCTTTATCTTTGAGGAAACCACTGGTTTTCCTTTTCCTGTAATTTTATCAGGTAGCAAATGAGTAGCTAGCTAGGAATAATTAAAAGGAAACTATATACTCACACACAATTAATATGCCTTCACATTTTTTGCCAAAATATCATTCACCACTGGAGTTATTTTATATTTTACTGTTATCACAAGACAATTCTGTTATATTGAAGATATAACACATTCTCTGGGTTTAATCTATGTAATGTGGCTAAATCTTGTTTTTTCTCCATGTCCATCTAATTGCATAGACGTGATACACTGCTAGCACTGTCAATTTCAATTTCAGAAGAGTGATTTTTTTTTCTTGTTTTGATACAGATGTTAACAGGAGGTACCTTGCTGCTAAGGAATAAATATTTCATTGTTATATACCGTGGGAAAGACTTCGTTCCAATAAATGTGGCTGCTGTTTTAGCTGAAAGAGAGGAAATGACAAAGCAAGTGCAGGATGTTGAAGACAAGTTACGGCACAGAGAAGTGAATGCAATTCCATCAGGGCAAGGTGAAGCAACAGCACAGGCTGGGACTTTAGCAGAGTTCTATGAGGCCCAGGCTCGATGGGGCAGGGAAATATCTCCTGGAGAACGTGAGAAGATGCTGGAAGAAGCTGCCAAAGCCAAGACTGCTAAGCTTGTCAGAAAAATTGAACATAAACTATTTATAGTAAGTATCTATATATTTTTTAAAGATATTATATGCTAGTGATAGTAATTGGTTTATTTCACCTGAAAGTGAGACTGGGTTTATAGTGCATTGGTGGATATAACTTATTCTCATTATATATTTTAGTAGTCTCTCAGATTGGAATTCTTGATTGATTAGAATATAAATCCTGCCAGCTTTTTCAGCTTTATTTTTAGCTGCTGTATGATTGTCTGGTTGGAGTAGGCTGTAATTTATTTCTGCAATATATGCGTATATGAGTGCAGCATAAGAGGATGTAACTGTAACAGTTCCTTTTTATGGTTGTCTTCACAAAACTGGACTTTCATTGCTCATCATATTACCATTCTAATGTCTGAACAGGCCCAGACCAAAAAGCATAGAGCAGAAAAGCTCTTAGCTAAAATAGAATCATCGATGGTTCCAGCTGGTCCTGATTATGACCAGGAAACAATCACAGATGAAGAACGTGTTATGTTCCGTAAAGTTGGTTTAAGAATGAAACCATACTTACCACTTGGTGAGTAATTTTAAACTCTACAAAAGTTGCTCTATTCTAGCAATGCAAAGCTGACATCTTTCTATTATAATCTCCAGGTATACGTGGTGTTTTTGATGGTGTCGTCGAGAATATGCATTTGCATTGGAAACACCGAGAACTTGTAAAATTGATGACAAAACAAAAGACTCTTGCTTTTGTGGAAGACACAGCAAGGTTACTTGAATATGAGAGTGGCGGAATACTGGTTGCAATAGAAAAAGTTTCCAAAGAATTTGCTCTTATTTACTATCGTGGAAAGAATTATAAGCGCCCAATTAATCTGAGGCCAAGAAACCTTCTAACGAAGGGAAAGGCATTAAAGCGACATGTAGCCATGCAACGTCACGAGGTTCCTATTTTCTATATGACAACTACTGATCTATTCCTGACTTTGTATCTATGATGTTACATTTGGTCTTGTGTGAATTTGCAGGCTCTGAGTCAGCATATTACTGAACTGGAAAAGACTATAGAAGAATTGAAAAAAGAACTTGTAAGTATTGGTAACTTATTAGCAATTATTTAGTATTACTTTGATGTAGAGGAGAGGTCACTGCTAAAAGTTAGACAGAATTGACTTGATTGATTACAGTCAGAATAAATAGTTTCTTCATCATTATGACTGCTTGACAAGACAGCAACTACCCTCTCTGCATATGTCGAGTTATAGACTCTGAAATCAATCTTAACCCATCTGCTTCCTCCTGTGCCTAGACTAACATTATGTTACGGGATCTGCTTTAGATATTTTAAACATGTGAGATTGGTCATGTCATGAAGTCGTCAAGTGTCTCCAGAATTAGTTTGGAATGGTCTATGTCTGAAAATCTTATGTTCTTAGTCCCTACTTCTGTTTGTCCCAGTGTTAGCAATTATATAATTCTATAAATTCACTCTGCTCAATTAAATGTGAAGTTGACAGCCTATTAACAGGTCAGAATTGTGGTTAATATACGCCCTCTTGATTTGAAGTTAGGTAGAATTGATTTTGATATAATTAACTTTGAACAGTTGGATGTGATGAGATGCGTGTCTAAATTAATCTGAACCACATATGCACATTAGAAAGTGTTTTTCATTGGAAAATGTGAGAATTGACTTTCAAATTTTAAAATAAACCAGGGCCTATATTAGCTAAGTCTTTTAAATTTAATCAGGATAAGCCTCAAGATTTGAATGATGAAGATGGGTCGAGCTCAGAGGAAGAGGATCATAACCAAATAGACAACATCTCAGAATTGACCCTTGTAAGATACTCCTAGTCTCTGTTCATTCTCTTGACTGCTTGATTTTGGTAAGGCTATCAAATAGTTTTTGCCAATTTGGTGCTATTTCTAAATGGTAGCTCGGGCATTTATAATTTCATGTACTTACAGTCAAGTTTCTCAGGTGAAACTCAATGGTAAGTTTTTGGAATTTATTAAATGATTAATATGGAATATGATACTGCTTATAATAATATTTACTTATCAGCTAAAAGAGGGCAAGGGAGAGAAAGATTGAAAGAAAGAAATAAGAGCAAAAATAATTTTTAACTACAATGACAATCCAGTTATTGGGAATGCAGAGTGAGAATGAAGATTCGGATGGTTTTGATGACGAGGACAAAAGCAACTGGTTAGATGATGAGGAAGAAAGTGATTGGGAAGATGATGAGGACCTGAGTTTTCAAAATTCGTAAGTGACGAGCATTCTTGAAGACCGGTTGACATATTTGTATTGAAGTTTCCTGGATCACATCTTCCATTACATGACGCTTAAAGGTATTAGCTTTGCTACTGATCATTTAGCTCATAAGTTTGCATTTGCAACACACTTCATTTTAGGAAAGCATAATAATCCCGAGTTATGTAATTCTGATGCCATGCCTTAGCTCTGTGATTCTTGGATTGTCAATACTAAAAGCAGTTTACCTAATGCGCTGGTTGTAATTCTCAATTCTGTTCTACGGTTGAGGCATTTTTTTATCCCTTTAGGGATTAAATGCAGTAATTTTCCCTACATGTAGGATTATCAAGAGGCAGGTTATAAGCAACTTGTATGGTACTTCCTCTATTAGCACATTCTTTTGAGATGAAAATACGGTGTTCATTTATTCAAACTTGTACAAAGATGTGCCTAGATTCGGGATCTTGCTGCAGCAAAAATTCATCATCCATTATATACTCGTCTCTGGTTTTTCTACTACCATCTTTTAGTATGCTGGTTGACTTTTGAGCTGCATGGACAAAATTTGCGCTGTATACAGGAGCATATTCCCCACATTGTAGCTGATTATTGTAAATCTTCACATTGTAATAGGCTATTTGGCAAAGGATCATTCTTCTCTTGTATTTACTATATTGATATTACTATGCCTTCCTGAGATTTTACTTTCAATTCGGTGAAGTAGACAATAAATGTGCTATGCTGATTTAATGGGATAAGAGGCACAATTTTGGTTATAGCTATCAAACATGCTCTACTGTCCATATTTGCTTGCAATTTTTACTTGTCTTTTTGTTGACATTGGTTTTATGAAAAAAGTATTTAAGAGGAATTTAATGATAAATATTGAATGTCAAAGGAGGCACAAAGGAATTTGGCAAATGGGTTCATGCAATAATCAAATTATAAACCTGATCCCTTACTAGCTTAGATATCCGATTCCCATGTGTTTTATTATAATTTTGTATGAAATCACATGTAATGATATTGAAGATTGGATTTTCCAAATGTAATTTGATTACACATGCAAAGCTGGCTTATTTGTAGTAAAGACTGTTACTATATAGATATAGGTACTGGAGAGAATAATGATGTTCCAATCTAAAGTTGCATGTTGTGTAAGTCTTATAAAAAAAGTTATATTATCAAATGTTCCAATTTTGATAAAGAGTACTAAAAGTATTTGCAGTATTATACATAAGTTGTGTGTCAACTAAAGCTAATTGCAATATGTTACTGTGATAATTATTGATGAGTGCTAACAAAGAATCAACATCACCAGAATTAGAATAAACAAATACAAGCAAAGTGGGCGTTTTGATTCCTCTTTATGTTGAAGATCTTTGATCCCATTTGAAGTATAAACTGACTCAAGCCTTGGCTTTTATTTATATTCATCACAAGTGTTAGGGGTGATCAACCTCAAAGAAGTATACCATGGGTTTGGATAAATGTAAAAGCTACTGGTTACAGCTTAAGCAAGTTACTTAGATTACATATGATACAAAACCAAACGCATGTAGTCGTTGACATGGTATCATGCTACATCAACAAATTGGATTTTCTTATTAGACATCAATAAATTGAATTTGAACCAAAGAAGAGAGAAAATTGATATTCAAGCAACCAAACACGTGTAAATTGATATTCAAGCTTTGAACATTAAAGTCCACATTTGATTGTTTACTCCGAGTCCATTTGACCTTCTAATTCCCCTAATAAAACATTACATAAACTGAATTTAATGGCTAATTTTGTGGCAAACCAATATGCTAAGGTGCCTGATATGTGTTTTTTCTGCTGCTATGCTCGTCAAGCCAAGATATAATATCACCAAGTACGTGAAATATAGTCTCATCAGGTTCACCTTCAAGTAGAGTATGGAAAGCATCCTTATAGAGGCAGAGTTTCTTGTCTTTAACTTTAGCTTTCTCATACAAAGCCTTGCTAGCTGATGGGTCAGTAATTATATCAGCCTCTCCATGCATGATCAACAGTGGCAGAGAAACCTGGCAATTAAAACTCTTCTGTGAGTTTCATTGACAGAGAAAGTTCTACCAGAAACGTATCCAATAGATCAAGAAAGTTATTATACAAAAGAAACATGTGCAATAGCTCCAGGAAGTAACAAGACTTTGATACCACAAGTTTTTTTCCTACAATTATGCATTAGCTTAGGTTTATTCGTGCAGTCACCAAAATATCAGGAAAATTAAGACCAACCTGATATGTTGTTTGCTTGTTTCGTTTGTTTTAAGGAATTTGGTTGTTAGTTTCCTCATGAAATCTTATTCAGCATTTCAAATATATAGTTTATCTTCATATAAAGGAAGGCAATTAAATAGTACTGAAAAGCAAGTCAAGGGGAAATATATCATATACTTCTTCCAAACGCTGTTCTAGCTCCTGTGTGGCTTTCAACAGCTCCAATGCAGTTCCCAGTCTTGGCCTATCCTTGTAGAGTAACACATTATAGGGTGCCTGGAGAGAACCATTTAGAAAAATCGTTAATAGAAGAAGAGAAAACAAACATGGATTATTTCCTCTATTTAACTTCACATAATTCAAGCTTGATGTGGTACACCCACCAGTTTTCTCTTGTTCGGATCTCTAAATATATTATCTTTCACCTCTTCCTTTTGTGGAACTAACTTAGTTTTGGGAAGGACTTTGGCTACACCAATTAGTATTTGCTTCACCAACCAATGTGGAATCATATCCTCAGCAAACTACTCAAGAAAATTGGTTAGCATACTTACATATGGATTGAGCAATCAAGTAATTCTAGTTTTTCAAATTCAAGGAGATACACCTTGCACAAAGGTGCAATAAGTGCAGCACCATTCCATGCAGTAGGTTGTTTGAAGTGAATATTCAAGGCAACGGCTCCTCCCATGGATTCACCCAACAAGAAGCTTGGCACATCTTGATACTTCTTTTGTTCTGTCATGCAAATGCAACAGAGTTATTCACACAAAATTCAAAATGAAAATGACAAGCCACTGCATGGATTTGTGCAAGGACAAAATTTAAAAACAATTCCTTAAATATTTCCAGTATTGTTCTTCAATTTGCATTAAACTTTTCGAATGAAAACTCTAGTTATGATTGGATAAAATGTAATAGTGCTAAATGTTGTAAATATTGTCTGTGTTGTTCTTCAATTAGTACTAGACTTTTCTAATTAAAAATCTAGTTCTAACTGAATAACTACTAAAAACACTTCTGAAATTGTATTTGAGTTGTTATTTGTTCAAGAAGAAAACTTCATGCAAACATTTGAGAAAACCCACAATGACACTAAAAAGAATTATCTGAAATAATGGAAAATCAGATCTTACCCTTAATTTTTGAGAAATGTTCGACGGCATCATTCACTAGATTTTCAAAGCTAGGAATATAACCATGAAGACCATCTGATAGGCCAAATCCAGGGTAATCCAATGCAAATACTCCATATCCAGATGATGCTAACTTCCTTGCAACTCCTAAATTCAAGACACAATGACATCCTATTATCTATCTCTTTTCTTCATAAACATATTAAACTAGTCATTTATTATAGATCTTTTCATGCCTTCGAAGTAAAATGTGCAAGTGTCTGCATATCCATGACAGTAACAAATGATTGCTTTCAAAGGAGAACTTTCTGGAAGCCAACTTTTAGAGAATATTTTTATTCCTCTGGAGTTCACTTCATAAACCTGTATACAAACAAATATTTGAAATTATTTCACCAAATTAATGATAAGCCTTGCGTGATAATATTACCTAGAATTTCATAAACATTGTAATTAATGACTAATTACACATGAACACACTTTTTTTAATTTATTCTTAACTCTCCAAGTTCAAAGTCAAAGTCGACTGTGACTAGAGCCATCAAGATTAAGCATAATTGAATGAGAACATATAAGAATGAGAGTTCTTACCTCTTTCATCTTCACCCCATCTGATGGTAACTGCAGCAAATTTCAAAAACAGAAATGAGCTACAATATGTGATCAAATTAATATTTAGAATACCATCCTTTTTGGCTCTCGTTGTTTGAGCATAGTTCATATTTCATGTCCAAAAATCTCTTTCACATTTAGTATATGTGTTTGAACTAGTGTTTATAATGAATTTTACATTAATGATATTTATGTTTAGATGTTTTTATTAACAAAGTAAATTTGTAATAAATTTCAGTATAATTTTTTTATCCAAGAAAAAAAAAACTGTATAGTGTAGTTCAATTTAAACTCAAAATTCATTTTTCAACTAAAACAATGTATTGGGATTAGTTTCACAGTGATAAATAATCAACTGCTTCTCATGATAAAGATAAAACAAGAAGTTATCAGTTCAAACTTTTTTGCATTATATTACTATATATGATTTCTGTGGAATATGTTAACTAATATCTTTCATGAGATTAGAGTGAAATCAAACATAGCTTAATGTGATATAAAAAGAAGATACATTATATTAGTTACCCGAAACAAGCAATGATCAATGGCAAGTTGAATATGCTTAAAGGCCTCACGAGCACGCCTTCTAGCAGGTGCCTCATCCAAGTTGGCCAGAAAAATGGTTTGCAACTCATCATTCATATATTTCACTTCTTCATTTTTGCTTCCACCCATTGCTCCTCTTCTCTTGTTATGCTAATGTATGTGACTCAAATCATGGAGAAGAAAAAGAAGGAAAATTTGGGTGGTTGTAGGAAGAGTAAATGAGAGAGAGAGAGAGAGAAAATGAAAGGTTCCTAAAGAAAAGGGTGACATGCATTAAGTTACATTTGGTTAGATGGTAGTGGCTAGGTCAAGATATCAGAGGAGTTTGGTTCCAAAATTTAATTACAAGCTGCTGAGGAGTAAATATTTTCTCACCTATCATTTATGACATTGGATCCACTTTTCTTTACCACACTCTTGGTTAATCAATGTGCTACCTAGTTCCTTTCGTACCATGTACTATTCTATGTATAAATATCAAATCACTAAACTTGCTAAATCAACACTATGATGACTATACTATTTATGTAATTTGGATGTGCATGTATCAAGGTGATGATGGGACTTTTGTTTTTGTTAGGTGGTGGTTGATAGAGTATTTTAGGAAGAGAAGGAGAGGAACAAGAGAATGAGAAAACTTCTATAATAAGTGAGTACACTTTTATAAACTTAAGTAGGTTTAAGTCCCATATTGAATACAAAATAACCGAGATTCCACATTAATTAGAGATAAAGATATTTCAGAGTATATATGTGAGTTATAAGCGGATTTTATAAGGTTGAGTTAAACTTAAAATTCACTTTTTAATATGGTATCAAAGTAATTTAAACCATATCCTAACAAGAGTTTGTTGACCTTAGATCACTCGTTATCAAATTGTTATTGGACAACCGTTATCGAGATGCTATTGGACCACCACTATCGAACTCCTATTGAACCACTCATATTTTATAAATTTGAATTAAATTTTAAATTCATTTCTTAGTTAACAATTTTGAATATTTATCCTACTCTAATATGGAATCATGCAACTACTTATCTAATAAAAAAAAATCACAAATTGATAGTCTTGAGATTTTAAATTGAAGATAATATCATAATCTCTTTTATAACTTTGTTTATGTCTTATTAGTATTACATTTTTTCATTGTATCCCCTTAAAACAATCCAAGAATAATGTTAATGTTGATATGTTTTGGTGGTGGAGCAGGAAAATAATAGCTGATATATTCCTTGTAGGTAAAATGAGGAATATTTTTAAGGTTCATTACTAGTTTGGTTATTAGAATTTCAATTGCTGAATTTTCATGTTTTTAAATTCATAAAATTAAATCGAATATTAATTCATTTATAATCAAATGCAACTCAAACTTTTTTAAGAAAAGTGTTTAAGGTAAAATTGCTAAATGTGACTTCTATAATAAATTTTAAAATAATTAAAATAATTATTACCTTTTACATTGTAGTCTTATCTTATTTATTATACCTTTTTATTGATTTTTCTTCTATATTAAATCTTTTAAACTTGTGCAATACAAATTGTAAAAATATAAAAGAAATAAGCATTAACTTAAATTGCTATGATTCTTTACTTTATCCTTTGAAATAATGTAGCATATCATTGAGATGAACAGTGTGAAATCTGACACTAATAAACAAAATTTTTGTTTCATATGAACAGTCTGAAATCTGGCATTTTCTGATTTTGTTCTGACCATGCATGTGCTTTCATTCATAATCAATTACTGTAATTTCCTTATTTAGTATTCTGAAATAAATCATTTTTTCCAATTCATGCCATTTCAAATGTATTGTACTCATGCAACATTACTATTTATTGTTCTCTTCCCACCACCTTTTTTTTTCTTCACTTTCACTCTGCTCACCTGCATTCTTAATAAATGTCCTTAACTGAAGCTTTCAATTATGTGTCTCTACAAATGAATCATTTTAACATCTTAAATTAAAAATTATAGTGAGTTTCTTTTTCAATTATGTGTATGTAAGAATCATTTTAATTTCAAAAATTAGTTTATATTTAATATTTTTTTTTACTTCAAAATTCACATTATAAATACTCTAAATTAGTTTATAATAACTAATTTAAAATATAAAATAATTAATAAATAAAATTTTGGTAATTAAAGTTAGATATCAATTTAAAAATTAATTAATAATTTTTTACTAATAATAAACTATTTTAGATACTAATAATTTTTTAGTTTATAAAATAATAAGTAATTTAATTAATATAATAATTAATTATTTTTATATTTTAAATTAATTTTTATTTAATAATTTTCTTGATCACATTACACACATTACAAAAAAAATCATGAAATAGAAACCAATTTTAGAGACAAAAAATAATTAGTTGCTATAGTGACTAAATTAGAGACCATTTTAAAAATTAAAATTTCTTTTTGTTTTTAAATTAGTTTCTATTATTGTTAAATGGTTTCTAAATTGATATCTAATTAGCAACGAAGGTTTTTGCTACCAAATTTAAAATCTAAATAATTGATAGTTAAAACCTTGGTAGCTAATTAGATACCAATTTAGAAACCATTTAACAATAATATAAACTAATTTAGAAACCAAATTTTTTTTTTAATTTTCAAAATAATCTTTAATTTAATTACTATAGTAACTAATTATTTTTTGTCTCCAAAATTGATTTTTATTTCATGTTTTTCCACCTTATTAAATAATAGGATATGCTACCCTCTTTGGGTAACACAACAAAGCAAATGTATTTTCATAGCCCTTGTTATATCCACATTGAATTTGAGTTAATTTCTTCTTTGTATCTTCCATAATAACAATATACCATTAATATTGTAGGTTATTAACCTCTACTTCATTCCCTCCCACATTCAATCGAGAAACACATTCTTACTTATTGTCTCCCTCATAGATCACTTAAGCTCCCATTTATTAGAATCAAAACTGTAGCAAATTTTAAGCATCACTTTAAGATAAAAAATTCCAACTTTTCCCCAAAACCAATTCTCATTATGTAAGATAAAAATTTCTAATTTACTGTATCATGTTTCTCATGGTCTACCTTAAAAACTATTCACCCTTTCCTTTTTCTTGTCTTATTAATGATTTCATTTCTGCGGAGCTACTGGTTGTTTTATGACTCTTTCTTCCTACACCTCCATACTTTCTTGTGCCACCCCATACTAAATGTAAAATATCGTTTTGTCCTTTTTTTTGCACCACCTCCTTGGATTTTGAAATAAGCCTATGGATTATGTAATCTGGATATATCCCAGATTACATAATCCGGAAATATCCCAAATTACATAATTCGAAAGTCAATCTCATATTTAGAAAATAATTTCGGATTATGTAATCCAGAAGCTAATCACACATTTGAAAAAAAGGCTTCCAGATTACATAATCCAGAAGCTAATCTTATGGATAGAAAAGACTTCTGGATTATGTAATCCGGAAGCTAATCACAAAAGGCTTCCGAATTACATAATCCGAAAGCTAATTATGGATATAGAAAAAGACTTCCAGATTATGTAATCCAGAATATTAAAAATGGTATTTTTGGAATACAAAAAAACTTATGGAGGTGGCACAAGAAGGTATGGAGGTGCAAGAAGAAGCAGCCTTGTTTTATCTTAAGTGCAGAAATGAAGGATCACGTGCTAGTGTTATTGTTGTTAGTGAGCCTTATGGTCTAATCATTGAGTGTTTCTTCCTGCACCCTTACATTCTTTGAAAAGTTAAAGTTATATACCCATCTAATATGGGGTTTTAGAAATTTTCATAATCCCACACCTTCTCTTTCACATCTTCTCAAATTTGTTATTAAGAGAATAACATCCTCCTTCTAATTGTGTCAAATTTTACACATCTCGGTTTACTCTATTCCATTCCTTCTCTTTTATCCCCTACCAAAATTTGTGAAATTTTGTCCTACTTTCTGAAATTTTCTTCTGGGTTCGTATTGCGCAGAAAATATTCACACAAGTACTTTCATATGTTGTTTGAACCCAGGTAAGGAGGCACGTCCATAAACAGATTACAAAGAGAAGATACAGGGAAGAAAAGCCAGGACGTTTTTGTTTTCGGAAAACCGGTTTTGTTCACTATCGGTCTAGGACTTACTACGCCTTACTCCTTGGGTATTTTGGTATGAAATTTTTACCAGACATTCGTCATCATGTCTATTGAGTTTTGGCTGAGATTTCAGCCCCATATTCCCAATAAATTTTTCACTCATCACTACCCGGGCTGATAGGAAGGTTCGTTTTTATGTGAAACTGTTTTATTTTTTTCCTAGGTGATACTCATCCGTTTGACCTAAAATTTATTACGTTTTGTCCCAAATTCAGTAGAGATTCTTACGTGGAATTTTAGGAAAAAACTATTTCGGGAGAATTTTTCAGAAATTTTGTGCAAACCAAGACTATCCTCTACCAAAACTTGTAAAATTTCACCCTACTTTCTGCAATTTTATTCTAGGTCCGTATTGCGCTGAAAAAATTCACACAAGTACTTTCATATGTTGTTTGCACCCAAGTAAGGATGCACGTCCCTAAACATATCACAAAGAGAAGATACGGGGAAGAAAAACTAGGACGTTTTGTTTTCGGAAAACCGGTTTTGTTCACTCTTGGTCTGGGACTTACTACGCCTTACTCCTTGGGTATTTTGGTATGAAATATTTACCAGACATTTCTCATCGTGTCTATTGAGTTTTGGGTGAGATGTCAGTCCCAGATTCGTTCGATAAGATTCGCAATAAATTTTTTACGGGCTGATAGGAAGGTTTGTTTGTGTGTGAAACTGTTTTATTTTTTTCCTAGGTGAATACTCATCTGTTTGACTTGAAATCTATCGCCTTTTGTCCCAAATTCAGTCGAGATTCTTACGTGGATTTTCAGGAAAAAACTATTTCGAGAGAATTTTTCAGAAATTTTGTACAACCCAAGGCTATCCTCTACTAAAACTTGTGAAATTTCGACCTACTTTCTGCAATTTTATTCTGGGTCCATATTGCGCTGAAAAAATTCACACAAGTCCTTTCATATGTTGTTTGCACCCAGGTAAGGAGGCACTTCCATAAACATATCACAAAGAAAAGATATGGGGAAGAAAAGCCAGGACGTTTTGCTTTCGGAAAACCAGTTTTGTTCACTATCGGTCTGGGACTTACTATGCCTTACTCCTTGGGTATTTTGGTTTGAAATTTTTACCAGACATTCTTCATCGTGTCTATTGAGTTTTGGCTGAGATTTTAGCCCCAGATTCGTCCCACAAGATTCGCAATAAAATTTTTACTTATCACTGCCCGGGCTGATAGGAAGGTTCATTTGTGTGTGAAACTGTTTTATTTTTTTCCTAGGTGAATACTCATCCATTTGACCTGAAATCTGTCGCGTTTTGTCCCAAATTCAATCGAGATTCTTACGTGGAATTTTGAAGAAAAAACTATTTCGGGAGAATTTTTCAGAAATTTTGTGCAAACCAAGGCTATTCTCTACCAAAACTTGTGAAATTTCGCCCTACTTTCTGCAATTTTATTCTAGGTATGTATTGTGCTGAAAAAATTCACACAAGTTGATATGATTCCAATAACAAGATAGGGATATTCTAAGGACATGTTATGGAATCAAATTGAGTTGGAATATGATTAGGCACTTTTCTAGAATTGGATCAATGTTCTTTCATTCAAGAACTCACCAAAACTTAAGTAACCAACCCAAAACTCATGTAGAAATCCATTTCTTGACAAATGAACCGATTAAAAGGCACAAGAACTCAAATGAACCGATTAAAATGTCTAACTAATGAATTAAACCGAACAAAAGCATGAAAGAAGGAAGATGAATCGATTAAAAGCAGTAAAGAAGAAGATGAACCGAACAAAAACAAGAAGAAAGCTAAAGAACCGAATAGAAATGCAAGAAAAGACCTAAGACATGTTTTAAGAGTTTATATGGACATGGAAATGGAGGAAATAGATGGAAAAGAGAAGGAGACTTATGTGGTTGGAGTCCTTGGAAGAGAACACGCCACTTGGAGGATGCAAAGCTCCAAGATGAGTGAGATGCCGCCACTTGAGGCTCCAAGAATGCTCTCAAGATAAGACTAGAAAGAGAAGACTCAAGTCTCTCAATTGCTCACCAATTTTGGGAGAGTTTCGGTAATATCAATTTCAATTCTGTATTTAGAAGAACCCAAGCCCTCCTTATATAGGAGAAGGATCGGTCAAAGAGTACACAAAGCTTACACAAGAAGCTAACCAAAAGTCCCTTCTACATTACCCACTCTAGCGCCTATAGTGAAGTATGAAGGGTCACTACTAGAATGTTCTAAACTAAAGATGCTTTACAAAAGAGGTATCTTTAGGTTTCCCTCTAAGCACCTTCCTAAAAACTATATATTTAAACATTCTACATTCTATACAAAAGATACTACAAAAAGAAAAAACATTTTACCACTACTTCCTAATTCTTTAAATTTGCTCCTTGTAATTCTTTGAAGTAAACTAATATCTTCATGAGCACCTTCAACTTCGGCTTCTACCTCTTCTTGATCTTGATCTCCATCACAAGTACTTCCATATGTTGTTTGCACCCAGGTAAGGAGGCACGTCCATAAACAGATCACAAAGAGAAGATACGGGGAAGAAAAGCCAGGACGTTTTGTTTTCGGAAAACTGGTTTTGTTCACTATTGGTCTGGGACTTACTATGCCTTACTTCTTGGGTATTTTGGTCTGAAATTTTTACCAGACATTCGTCATCGTGTCTATTGAGTTTTGGCTGAGATTTCAGCTCCAGATTCGTCCCACAAGATTCGCAATAAAATTTTTACTCATCACTGCCCGGGCTGATAGGAAGGTTCATTTGTGTGTGAAACTGTTTTATTTTTTTCCTAGGTGAATACTCATCCGTTTGAACTAAAATCAAACGTGTTTTGTCCCAAATACAATCAAGATTTTTACGTGGAAATTCAAGAAAAAAACTATTTCGAAAGAATTTTTCAGAAATTTTGTGCAAACCAAGGCTATCGTCTATCGAAAGATGTGAAATTGCGCACTACTTTCTGCAATTTTATTCTGGTTCTGTATTGCGTTGAAAAAATTCACACAAGTACTTCCATATGTTGTTTGCACCCAGGTAAGGAGGCACGTCCATAAACAGATTACAAAGAGAAGATACGGGGAAGGAAAGCCAGGACATTTTGTTTTCGGAAAACCGGTTTTGTTCACTCTATGTCTGGGACTTACTATGCCTTACTCCTTGGGTATTTTGGTATGAAATTTTTACCAGACATTCGTCACTATGTCTATTGAGTTTTGGCTAAGATTTGAGCCCCATATTCGTCCCACAAGATTGACAATAAATTTTTTATTCATCACTACTAGGGCTGAAAGGAAGGTTCGTTTGTGTGCGAAACTACTTGATTTTTTTCGTGGGTGAATACTGGTCCGTTTGACCTAAAATTTGTCGCTTTTTGTCCCAAATTCAGTGGACATTCTTACGTAGAATTTCAGGAAAAAACTATTTTGGGATAATTTTTTGGAAATTTTGTGCAAACCAAGGCTATATCCTCTACCAAAACTTGTCAAATTTCACCCTGCTTTTTGCAATTTTTATTCTGAATCCATATTGCGCTGAAAAAATTCACACAAGTACTTCCATATGTTGTTTGCACCCAGGTAAGGAGGCACGTCCATAAAAGAATCTCAAAAGGGAGATACGGGGAAAAAAATCCAGGACGTTTTGTTTTCAGAAAATGAGTTTTGTTCACTCTCGGTCCGGAACTTACTAAACCTTACTCCTTGGGTGTTTTATCTAAAAATTTTACCAGACGTTCCTCACTGTGTATACTGAATTTTGACTGAGATTTGAGGCCCAGATACGTCCCACAAGATTGGCAATAAATTTTTTATTCATCATTGCTATGGCTGAAGGGAAGGTTCGTTTGTGTGTGAAACTATTTGATTTTTTTCGTGGGTGAATACTCATCCGTTTGACCTGAAAATTGTTGTCTTTGTCCCAAATTTAGTGGAGACATTTACGTGGAATTTCAGGAAAAAACTATTTCGGGAGAATTTTTCAGAAATTTTGTGCAAACCAAGGCTATCCTCTACCGAAACTTGTGAAATTTCGCCCTACTTTCTGAAATTTTATTCTGGGTCCGTATAGCGTTGAAAAAATTCACACAAGTACTTTCACATGTTGTTTGCACCCAGGTAAGGAGGCACGTCGATAAAAAGAATCACAAAAGGAAGATACGGGGGCGAAAAGCCAGGACGTTATGTTTTCGGAAAACCAGTTTTGTTCACTCTCGGTCTGGGACTTACTGCGCCTTACTCCTTGGGTATTTTGGTCTGAAATTTTTACCAGACGTTCTTCACCGTGTCTACTGAGTTTTGGCTGAGATTTGAGCCCCAGATTCGTCCCACAAGATTGG